>PJEL010002385.1_pt1 | contig 17336 bp, 14 predicted proteins | sample 1853271 | NCBI WGS metagenome assembly PJEL01 (sample SAMN08108733, study PRJNA415343) | Invertebrate metagenome, whole genome shotgun sequencing project. | host: Globobulimina | place: Sweden: Gullmar Fjord | collected 2015-08
GCTTCCTTCAATATCCTGATTATCTGCTCCTCTGCAAATCTCTTCTTCATCTTCCCTCCTCCAGATTACTTTAAACTCTAACATTTCATCTGGTATCATTTCAGGAGGGCAAGTCACATGACCTTGCGTATCTCCACCGGGTAGCGAAAGAAGGCCGTAAGGCTGTCCCAGTTGGTGCGCCATGATTTTATCACATGTGAATAGACGCTTTGCCACTTCTCCTCAAAGCGTACTAAGCGCGCATATCCTGCAGCAGAAAAAGTTCCGTCTAAGATAAGCCCCATACGGAGCAAATTAAATCTTTTAACTATACTCCTTAAAAACCGTTTTCATAGGATATAATCCGAAGCCTAATATATCCGAAGAAAGCTCTATTAACAATTGTTGATAAGAGCAATATATCTCCTCCATCCAATTTTCCAATAAGATGATAAAACAGATGACTTTATTTTGCTATCTAATTTATTCAATTTATACGATAGCCTCTGAACAATGTTCCGGTTCTAAATCTTAAGAAGACAAGCTTTAGCCATATCTTTACCTATATTTTAACATTGTAATTTTGAACGCACAAGGTGAACCATTAAATATAAAAGTGTGATATTTAAATATACTTGGGTATAAATAAAACATTTGTTCTCAGATTGATTTATTAGCCATTAATGTGCTTACGGACTCATGGTTAAACTGCGATTTTTGATCATAATAAGCTTTCAATCGATTGTTTTAGCGCTGATAGTTTTATGCCAAGTGCTTCCAGGTCCTCTTTTGTTTCAAATGATCTCATATGCTTTAATCCCAGCACATTCTCGCTGTCAATGCCAATCGGAATTCGAAGCAGTTCTATAACACCAACTATTAACTGAAGGAGTATTAACGGGAACGGAACGAAAAACCTTTTCAGATGTAGCTGGTCCGCGACTTGTTTGTATAGATCCCTGATAGTATAAATTTCTGTAGTCGCAACATTGTATTTCCCTGACAACTTGCTGTCGGTCAGCTTTTCGATGATCCTGCACAGGTCATCTAATAACAGTATCTGGACCGGTTGAGAACCATTGTCAATCAGGGGAATGATCTTTAATTTTCTTGTGATATCCACGGTATTACTAAACAGACCCGCATTTCCAAGGACAAGTCCTAACCTCAGGACGGTGTCGCGCTGCAGATCAAAAAGTGTTTCCACTTCAAGTTTGCTTCTTCCATAATGTGACTCGGCTTCTTCATGTGCTGAAAAACTTGATAGGAAAATAATATTGATGTCATTTTTACGGCAAACACGAATTAAATCATTCGTGCCTTCCCTGTTGATTCTGTCGGCGTCCCTGTTTTTTGCGCTATATACCTGATAAGCGCTGTGAACCAGCCAGTCAATGCCATTGAAATCTTTTTCATCAAGGGGCTCCCCTAAAGAGAACTGATGATATGTAACATTATTCTGTTCTGTGGCGCCGGGCTTTCGTTGAAGGGCCCTTACCTGCCAGTCCTTGCCGGCAAAATATTCCACAAGACAGCTGCCGATAAAGCCATTGGCCCCTGTAACAGCTATTGTCCTTTTTTCAGGATTCATTTTCTATTTTCCTTTAACGAGGTACGTGGCAACCAAATGGGCATAAGCCATTGCTGTAAACGTTAACCCGTTTGCCGGCAGATACCTGAAACCCGAACTGTCCGCGACATAGACATTGGATGTTCCATTCAGCCTGCCCTCGGAAGTTAACGTATAGGGCCCGCCCTGATCATCATAAGGCAAAGTGCCCGCATAGTGTATATTCTCTCCATGTCTGACCGGCTGTTTTTTTATCGGGTAACACCCGAGTTTTCGAAAGCACTTCATCAATTGTTTTTCGTTATGGGTATTCTCTTCCTGCTCTTTTTGACTCAAACGATAAACGACTCTCAAATGGTCCCCGGTAACACTATCGGTGTTTTCAACAAATTCAAGGTGCTTGTCTGCTGAAGGGTGGTCCGGATGACCGATAGTGGCGATGACCAGACTGGATTGCATCGCCCTTATAAATTGCAGGGCGTCAGCCATATTGATCGGGGCCTCTTTGACCAGCTTGAAAAGCAGGAGAGAACGGTAGGTATAAAATGAAACCATCCTTATATCCGCATGCGTGTTGTTTTCGTCATAAAACAATTCTAACTGCCCCAGACTGCTTTTGAACTGGTCCAGGGGAGTTCCCAGCATGCGCCAGTTAATGCACGGAACAATACTGTACGGATTAGTCAGAACGGGAAGTTTTTTACGTTCGGGAAACGATCTCAAAACTATCCTTGCACTACCTAGGGCCCCTGAAGCCAATACCAGTTTTTTGCATAAAAAAACTTCTTCTTCATTCGTATCAACCCGACGGACGAAAACCTTAACATGGGATTCATTCTCTTCAAAACGCAGGACCAGACAGTTGTCCTGATAAGAAAAATTGTCCTGGGTCTTTAAAAAATCTACAGTCATCCATGAGCGGTACACTGATTTGTCATGGTCTGCCCAGAATTCCATGTCTTTATACTTTATTTTTTTTCTGTCCTGCCAGTCTTCAGTCAACGCCGCCAAGGGTGTCCTGCCTACATAATAACCCTGGGCATTCAGCTCCTGCCTGCGCTTAAGATAGGATTGATATACCTGACTGATACTGTTATCCATTTTTGTTGCCGGCATAACGCTCTTTAAACCATTGGCACAGTAAGGTGTGGCATCGTCTTTATCAACACTGACCCCGATTCTCCCGGCGATTATTTCATAGGCCTCTTTGATTTCAGGGGAATCCAAACCAATTTGTTTCAATTCCCATTCCGGATATACCGCACATCCCGCACCCCATCCGCTCCCTCTTCCTCCATAGCTGAGGCTTTCAACCGGAAAAAAGGTCTCTGATTCAAATGGCAGCCATTTTTCAACGTCTCTGGCGATATACTGACGTGGCGGAGTCAGAGCATGGTGCACATCCCCCCATGGGATCCCTTCAAATCTGTCACCAATAAAATAGCGGTGCTGTAATCTGTCACTGCCTCTGATCGAAAGGAAGTCATCTTCCGGTATGATCTTGGGATAGGTCTTTTCTCGATACCCGACATCAAGCATAAAAACCTTGCAACCGGCCTCGACAAGGGTCTGTGAGGCATGGGCCCCCGTCATTCCCGAGCCAACTACAATGTAATCATGAATTATCGCCATAATATACTGTAAGTTTTCACAATCATAAAGCCCAAAATCGATTTCAAAACTGAAACAAAGGCCCTCTGCCCAATGAAAATCAAATGAGTTTTCTTGAAAGGAACAGATAAAAAATTATGGCAATACTGAGGAGACGTTTCTAATATGGCCAGCATGACCAGTATTTTCTGTCTAATAAGAGATTCAGGGCTGACCAGCGCCAGACCAGCATCGAAGACACCGAACATATTCCTGTGTTTTAGCATCACTTCCCAAAGTCTTCCTTCAAAACGGGGTTCTAATACGATTTCCAGTTTTTGATTCGCCTCTGAATACAGGTTAATCTCTTGTTCACCGGGATATTCCCCTATTAAATAGTAGCTGATCGTTCGTGCTTCATCAGCAATTTTATTCTCAGTTTCTGATTTCATCAGTCTTGTTTATTAAGTATTAATGGCGTTATTGTTTTTGTTGCATGTAGAATAAATATGTATCTTATAATTTACGAAGTATAACTCTCTTTGTCAATTAACTGCTCCTAATTTGAATGCATATCACTGATAAACAAAGCCTCTCTCGAAAGACCCGTGAAGGTTTTAAAGAACTTTATATGGTAAAATAAATATCAATCTTTTTCAAAATTACATCCATAATGATACAGGTTCTACCAATAAATAGCGGGAATAAATTAGAGTGGGATAAATATGTAAACAAATCTCCCTCTGGTACATTCTATCACCTTTACGGATGGAAAAGTGTACTCGAAAAAACATTCGGTTTTAAACCTATATATTTATTTTCAACAAATAAGACCGATGAAATTAACGGGATATTACCGCTCTTTCTTATGAGGGATATTTTAGGGAAAAAGTACCTGATCTCGAACCCCTCATCTGACTATGCCGGAGTCTGTGCAGATGATAATGAAATAGAAGAAGCCCTTATAAACAGGGCCATAGAGATAGCTGTTGAAAGAAAAGTTCAATACCTGGAGATCAGACAACTGTCCGGAGAAGGCAATGCTCTGCAATCAAAAAAAGATTATGTAACAATGTTTTTAAGGCTGGACAGTGATGAAGAAAATATTTGGAAAAAGACATTAAATACCAAAGCAAGGAACCAGGTCCGAAAGGCATATAAGAGCGGCTTATCGATAGATTTCGGCAAGCAGTACCTGAACGATTTCTACAAGGTTGTTGCTGCCAATTTCAGAGACCTGGGGACCCCGATCTACCCAAAATATTTTTTCAGTAACATCCTGGAGGAATTTAATGACTCTACAGGACTCATTGTTGTTAGATACCAGGATAAAGTCATCGGGGGTATGCTTTTCATCTGTTGTAAAGACACATTCATTGATCCGTGTGCAGCGTCTATGAAACAATATAACAGGCTGTGTCCGAACAATATATTATATTGGGAAGCCATAAAGTATGCCTGCAATAACGGCTTTAAATACTTTGACCTCGGCCGTTCAGCTGTAGATAGTGGAACATTTAAATTCAAAAAACAGTGGGGTGCACAGCCTGTACAACTGGACTATCAATATTATTTAAACAAAACCGCTGAGATACCGGATGCCAACCCAGATAATAATAAATATCAATCATTAATAAGCTTGTGGAAAAAACTACCCCTGACCGTTGCTAATAATTTAGGTCCGAGGCTGATCAAATTTTTGCCTGAAGCATAAACTATTTACTTGCTGACTTAGGATATGTCATCAAGGAGAACATGAGAGTATAATTGAAACTTTTTGCTTTTACATTAGACCTGGAAGCTGATTACGCCGGAGTGGTTGGGAAATATGAAATCTTTAAGGACCTAGGAAAGGTAGAAGAATTCTTAAAAGCTCTGCAATCCCAGGGAGTCAAAATTACGGTCTTTGTTGTTGGAGAAATATTTGAACTATACCCTGACGTAATCAAGCTATTTGAAAAATATGAGTGTGAGTTTGAACCACATAGCTACTCTCATAATTTCAAATATCCTGATTCTGAGATTGAAATTGATAAAGCCAAAAAAGCATACCACCGTTTCTTCAATAAAAACCCCAGAGGATACCGTGCTCCTCGCGGAATAATATCCAGTGAAGGTATCAACAATTTGGAAAAGCATGGCTTTCTTTATGATTCCAGCATATTCCCATCTTATTTCCCAAATCCATTTCGTTATCTTCTTGCAAACAGGCAAGCTCATTACTATGGAAATTCAAACATATTAGAAATCCCGCTAACATCCTTAACACCCTTAAGATTAACTCTTTCTATCTCATATATAAAATTATTAGGCATCCAACTATATACTAAACTGCAGCTTCCCGACATTATCTGCTTTGATTCACACCTGGTTGATTTTATTCATAACGAAAAGTCGTTTGGCGAGTTGCCCTCTTTATGGAAATTTATTTACAGCCGGAACAAGTTCCGCGGACTTGAATATTGTGTGAAACTATTGAAGCATGTCAAGCAGGAGGGATTTGAATTCTGTTATATGTCTGAAATTTACGAAAAATCCAGGAGAAAGACAAGTTAATAATAGGGACATTTACTGTGAGCTGCTATTAGAAGGCTGATTGCTGAGATCATATAGATATACATTTACAACTCCAGAACGTCCGAATTTATCAAGTCTGTTCCCGATTTTATCAAGATGAAAAACATAAAACTGTTCTTCCTGTATCCCGCCCTTCATAATAACCGACGAGAATAGGACCCAGACCCTTTTTAGACCCTTTAGTTTGTTGAGATCTTTAATATATTCATTTAATATTTCCGTGTTTGTCTGCTTGAAATAAGTATCTGAACCGTAATACCTGGAGACGTGCTCCTTTCTCCAGTGCCTGTACCATCCCCTTGGAGCTATCCCTATAACTATATTTTCCTTATCAAATGTTATTGGTTCAGGGTGGAACTCCGAATAATATTCAAGAATGTATTGCGGATAATAATGGACATAAAGCATGTCCCCTTCCTGCCAATTGTCCTTAATATAATGTAATGCAGGCTTTACATTCTCCGGTGAATTGGGGTTTACTGTATGATAGGCAGACCATAAAAAAGGGTAGATAAATATGACTCCCAGAAGGATGAGTCCCGGACTAGCAGAATGAACGCTTATTCTTTTTCTTATATACTCTATACCCTCTGAGATGAAAAGCAGTATAAACGGTATAAGGAATATTATCAGCCTGCCTTTGGATGGATACTGGTGCAGGACTGACGCCAGCAGTGTAACAAGTAACGGTGAAATGAAAAGGAGTAAATTCCTTTTATTGTTCCGATACAGGGAGATAAAGCCGACGAGAAAAGCAACTGCTGCAAGGCCTGTGAAAGTCAATCCTAAGGGGTTGCTGAACATCTGAAAAAAACTGTCCATTATCCACTTAATATCATTGAGTGATTGTGGAGGGAACGGCATAAAAGCTTGCTCCATCATCAACATTTCTTCCATGCTTACGTCAAAATTGGATATCAATTTCTGGATATACATAAAATAACAGGCCAGAAAACTTGCCGCCCACATTAAATAAACAATTACGAGTTTGCCGAGCCTTGACCACTCTTTATTGCTCAGGCAGAATGCGGCCAGACAGACTCCCACTCCGGCCAGCACAAATAAAGACGGGTATGAAAACCATATTATTACTGCCCCCGCAAAACCTGCAAGGACAACATTTGCCACATTTAATGATCTTGTTTTTATATAGTCGGCCCATATTACTATCATCAGGGCAAAGGTCAGGTCACCCATATATGGTTTCACGTTGGAAGATTGCATGATTAAAGGCTCCAATATAGCAAAAAGGCCTAGTGCAACCAGGACGGCATAAGGTTTAATATTGTTTTGTATTAGTTTGTAAAACAGAATGGGGGAGAGGATGCCGAGCAAGAGAGGCGGCAGTCTAAGAGCGTATTCGCCGTTGCCGAAAACCAGAACAGCAAGCCTTTCCAATACCATAAATCCATATGGATATTTAATGCTTTCGTCAGAGGACGGCCCGAAAAGCTCTACGAACGACCGGCTGATAATATCTACCGCATTGCTGGATTCATCGAAACCGAAAGCAGGATTGTGCAGATAACGAATAATACGAAGGATTATGCCCAGACCAATAATGATCCATGGCAACCGGCCGGAATTATACAGTGCTCGTAATTTTTGAGATAGACAGTTGTTCATTTAGAAGTCAATCTTCAACTTCATGCTTCTTCTCCATTATGCGTTTATCCAACTTTCCTAAGGTAAGCCTTGTCTGGGCAATCTGGTCAGCAAGAAGGCCGAACATGAAAACAAACACCCCTCCCATAAAAAGCATAGCTACCGCTGCTGACAAACCCCTGTCATAAAACAAAGTTCTAATTGACCAGAGCATACTCAAAAGAAAAAGGACAAAACTCATGGGACCAAATATTTTTAAAGGATTAAAGATGGAACTCAGCCTGATGATAAGCATAAAGAATCTAATTCCGTCCTTCACTATTTTCACCTTGCTTGCTCCGCCAAGTCTGGGCTGGTCTCTAATAGGAAGGAATTTTACATTATAGCCGCTTGTTGCATATGCAAGAATAGTTGTAGAAGGCAGAGATGATTTGTTCGGGAATATATGTACAAATTCACTGAACTTATCTTTTGTAAATGCCCTGAGTCCGCAAGTGAGATCAGGGATGGTGATGTTTGAAAGATAACTGGCAAGCGTTGCTAACAACTTGTTCCCTATACCACGCTTCCCTGATATGAAGCCATGCCTTGCACCTGCCACGAGATCATACTCTTCCATAAGCTTAAGCATTTCAACGATATATACGGGATCATGCTGTCCGTCAGCATCAATAGTAATAATTTTTTCAAACGCCGCTTTCTGAACCCCGGTCTTCACAGAAGACCCGTACCCTTTATTGTATGGATGCCTGATGATCTTCAAGTCAGAAAACTCGTCTGCAATAGAAAACGTATTGTCTGTTGATCCATCATCAATCACTATGATTTCGTGTTTTTCATCAATATCAGAAAGGGCTTGCTTAAGATCACTTAAAAAAAATTTTATGGTGTCTTCTTCATTATAGGCTGGAACCAGTACACTGAATCCTTTTTCTAGACTCATTATTATCCTCTCTGTTCATAGAATCATTTATAGATCTGATTATTATAACAAATTTACATTCTTATATTTCTATAACCTGGTATTTAATGCTGGTTAATTTCTTAATTCCGCCAATCTATAGCTCCCGATGCAATTTTTAATGCCGTTTCATTTATAATAAATGACTTATATTTTTTTATACAGTCTCTTCTTAAACAGATAAAACCAAATAGTTTTATTCCTGTGCTTATTTTTTAATTATTCAGGAGAATAAAAATGTGCGGAATAGCAGGCGCCTTTAATTATAAAAACAATCATCAGGTATCTCTTGAGGTTATAAAAGAGATGAATGCCCAGATCATCCACCGCGGACCGGACGATGAAGGTTATTACGTAAAAGATAATATCGCCCTTGCATTCCGTAGACTTAGCATCATTGACCTGAATACAGGCAATCAGCCAATTCATAACGAGGATAAAACAGTATGGGTTGTTTTTAACGGCGAAATCTATAATTATGTCGAACTAAGAGATGATCTGATAAAGAAAGGGCATTCTTTTTATACAAAATCCGATACTGAAGTTATCGTTCATCTTTATGAAGAGCATGGGAAGGATTTCCCTTTATATTTAAATGGAATGTACGGCATTGCACTCTGGGATGAAAAAAAGCAAACCCTTTTACTGGTGCGAGACCGGCCGGGAATCAAGCCTCTTTATTATGCTGAAACAAAAGATGGAATCGTGTTTGCATCCGAAATTAAGTCTCTGCTAAAAGCCAGAGTAGACAGAGAACCTGACTATGAAGCAATTAATCAGTATTTATCTTATGGTTACGTACCTGCACCTCTAACAGGATTCAAAAATATTAAAAAACTCAATGCAGGCCATATAATGATATGTTCCGATAAAGCCCACCCCAGGGAGCAGGAATTTTGGGATTTATCACCCATAGATCTTTTTAATGAAACTCTTGATGAAGAGAGTATCGTAGACCACTTTATTGATGAGTTAAAAACGGTTCTTCACAGGCAGACGAGAAGCGATGTTCCAATCGGAATTTTCTTAAGCGGAGGGATAGATTCATCACTGGTAGCTTCAGTGGCGGCTGAGAAGTGCAATTTAAAACTGAATGCATTTACTATTGGATTTAAGGAAGAGTCATACAATGAGCTGGATAATGCAAAACTCGTGGCAGACAGGCTCGGGATTAATTTGCGTGAAATCATATTGTCTGAGAGTGAAATCGTTAGTGAAATAGAACATATAATGTCTTTTCTAGATGAACCTTTTTTTGACTATTCAGCAATTCCGGTTTACTTTGTGTCAAAAATGGCCCGTTCACATGTAAAAACGGTTGTAGGCGGCGACGGAGGAGATGAACTATTTGGGGGATATCCAACTCACTATATACACAGGATTACAGAAAACTATAGAAAAATACCCCGAATAATGCGTAAAGGAATAAAAGCAATCGTACACAACCTACCTGAATCACACAGCTATATGAGCACAGCTTATAAGCTCAAGAGGTTTACTTACGGCGCTGAATTCCCCTATGACCAGGCACATTATCGATGGAAGGTTCTTTTTGATGGGGAGGAAAAGAAAAAGCTTCTCAGCAATGATTTCATGCATGACATGGCAGATTTAGAGTCTTTCCATGTGATGGAACAGTATTTTTCAAAAGCACATAAAAGCGGCTTTAAAACAGCAGACCAGCTCATGTATGTTGATTTCAAGACTCATATGCAAGATGATTTTTTACAAAAAACTGACAAAATGAGCATGGCAAACAGCCTGGAAGTCAGGGTACCACTCCTGGACAATGCCATCATTGATTTTTCCCGCAGGGTATCTCCCTCTTTAAAAATTAAAGGCTATCAGACTAAATATATAATGAGAAAGGCCTTGTCGAGATTCCAGACACATAAAATCGCCTTTGGTAAAAAACGGGGCTTCACTCCTCCAATGGCCCTATGGATTAAAAACGGTTTAAAGGATTATATGCTTTCTACCCTCTCGCCCGCTTCTATTTCAAGCTTAGGATTTTTGAATCATGCACATATAACTAAAACAATTGATGACCACATGAGCGGAAAAGCAGAAAACAGCAGGCTAATATGGGCTTTGGTATCACTCGTAAACTGGTATCGAAATTATATCGTTTAATAGACACAGTAAACAATATAAAAGCATACAAACTTTATACTTGAATGCAAAATAAACGGAAGGTCATCTACTAATTAAGCTTTATATCGATTAATTTCACTTTTTCTGGGACGTACTAGTTCAGACACAAATTTTTTCTTCCAACGCCATAATAAAGAATAGCCCAGAACAGGCCAGTTCGTGTTAAATAAAGCATCAAGAAGCATATGATGTCCGTATCCAATCATGACACCGACGATCCAGTAGTTCCATTCTAGCATCCATCCCACTAAAATTAATACAATTGACCATTCCCATCCGTGCAAAATCAAATAAATTTTTTTAAGCTTTTCTTCATTAATACAGTTAAAGAACTTCTTAATGTTTAATGGAGATCCACATTCGAATACATAATCAATATAGTGATCTAAATCAAGAAATATTCCTGAAAGAAAAGATGCAATCGTCAGACTCCATGATTTGAATAGTAAATATAGAATGCTTGAGACTATTGTCGAAACAGCAACATGATGACTAAAGTTCATTGCCTGCCTATATACCTAACGAAATATAACTACTATTTCAGTATAACAAAAGTTAACTTTAATGCTTTAAAGATAAAAAGAGTGAACTACATCATGATTTTGCATAAGACTATGGCAGAAACTACTCTTGATACACTATTTTAAAAGCCGACACATTATATTTCAGCAAAAATCAGCACATATTTAGTGATTTTTTCTCCAAAAAATGCATATTTGAAATTGTTTAATAATAATCAAACGTTAGATTTCGCAACTTTATATATGTTATTATATATAACACTTTGCAAGGTCTCTAGAATTGAGATCCTTCTTTCTTTAAGAGGATTCTCCCAATTCAATTTTTCAGAATAATAAAAGGAACGTACAATCATATGAAAAAAGTTTTGATCGCTGGTGGATGTGGATTTATTGGGCATAAAGTTGCCATCAATTTCATGAAGGCAAACTATAACGTTGTCATCATGGACAACTGGAACAATTACAACATTCACAACTTACGTGACGTTGAAGAAAAATACCAGAACAGGATAAAGCTATTAAACGGGACATTCATATTACAGCGCAATATCTGCAATACCAGAATCACGAAGCAGATATTTAAAGAAGAAAAACCCGACATAGTTGTACATCTTGCAAATTTCCCTACTGCTACGTTAGCTCACAAACAGCCTTTTTTCGGACTTGAACAGATCGTGGAAGGAACACTGTCACTGCTGGAAGCATCCAGATCAACGAACGTGCAAAAGTTTGTTTATATATCATCCAGCATGACTTATGGTGATTTTCAAACACCCAGCGTAAAAGAAGATCATCCGCAAAATCCAAAAGAGCTGTACGGCATATTCAAAGTTACATGCGAACATATGGTCAGGAGTTACACAAGACTACACAACCTTGACCACTCTATTGTCAGGCCGATTGCAGTCTATGGCCCAACTGGTCATGATGCATTTGTAATAACTAAATTTGTGAAGGCCACAAAAAATTCCGGGGTTATTAAAATCCTGGGTAAAGATACTAAGCTGAGTTTCACTTATGTTGATGATATGGCCAACGGAATATTTAAGGCCGCCACAATGCCACAGGGAAACAATGAATCCTTTAATATCGGCTCAGGAGTCTCCAGTAAGCTCGTAGACATAGCCGAGTTTCTTAAAACTTTAAATCCACATGTATCAGTTGAGGTAGAGCCTGCAGACCCCCTATATCCCAAACGAGGTGCCCTCAATATAAGCAAAGCAAAAAAACTGCTTGGATACAAGCCAGAATACAGTATCGAAGAAGGCCTGAAAATATTTTATGACTCAATCTAATATTAAATTCATCGGCATAAACAGACTCTTCAATAACTACCGGAATGAATACCTGGAAGCAACTGAAAAAGTATTGAGTTCGGGAATGGTTGTTGGTGGACCACATGTCGATGAGTTTGAGAAAAACCTGTCAAGGATCTCTAACAGGAAACATGCAATATCAGTGACCTCCTGCACTGACGCACTCTTTTTTATCTTAACTGCCTGCGGCATCGGAAAAGGCGACGAAGTAATAACTACATCATACAGTTTTATCGCGACAGCATCGGCCATTCTCAGGACGGGTGCAACGCCTGTTTTTGTGGATATAGACGAGCACTATCATTTAAACCTGGCACATGTCCGCAAGGCAAAGACGGGCAGAACAAAGGCCGTACTGGCGGTGAACTTACTTGGTGACTGCGTAGATTTTACGGCCTTTGAAAAGTATTGTAATAGCAACAACCTTCTGCTGATTGAAGACGCAGCCCAGTCATTCGGCGCAAAAAATGGGGATACTCCCAGCGGCAAACTCGGTATTGCTTCCGCCTATAGCTTCTCTCCCATGAAAACCCTGCCCTGCTTCGGGATCGCCGGCGCAGTGGTAACTGACGATGAAGATATTGCCAATAAGTGCAGATGCCTTAGACGGCACGGTAAATCAAACGAGAGCCCTTCATCAACCATGCTAGGTTATAACAGCGTAATGCCTGCTGACAAAGCTGCCCAATTGAACATAAGTTTGAAATACATGAATCAATGGCAGGAGAGGAGATCAATAATTGCAGACCGGTATATAGCCGGGATTGATGGAGTAAGAGACATTATAACTCCCCATACAAGAGACAGAGTTGCTCATTGCTGGCATAAATTTATGATCAGGACCTCAAAACGAGATAAATTGCAGAAGCACCTTGCAGATAACGGGATACAGACCCAAGTACATTACAAAGTGCCGCTTCCCTCTGAACCGATATTCGGCGCTAAGAATCCCGATTCTTACAGACAGGCCATCAATTATTCAAAAACATGTTTGAGCCTTCCAATATACGCAGAACTTAAGGATGAAGAAGTTGACTATATAATAGAGCAGATAAATGATCCTGCTCTGTGATCAGCTATTTTCTATTTTTCAACTGCTTTAAAGTTATGTAATCGGCCAACAATTTGCCCGCAAATTCATTCCCTTCAACGTTCCAGTGCTTGTCTATCGGGTGATACATGAGTTTTCCACTTTTATGAAGTTCCTTTGACCTGGCCCTGAATAGATCAGTTGGATTTATAAAATCGATACCGTTTCTTTTGCAAATAACTCCCAATTCATGGCCGACCTGGTCTATATTCCAATCCTCATCTGAAAAACCGTAATTATTTTTTATCTTACTCCAGGCCTCCTGATAAATACTTGCTTCATGGGGTATGAAAAAAACAAGCAATTCGCTGCCGATCGCACCGGTCTCTTTCTTTAATTGAAGCAGCATTGCTTCAGTAATCTGCCATGATTCACGAACTGATTTGTTGTATTTTCTTTCCCAGACCTTGAATTCTCTCGGCGGCAGCATATCTCCCTCTTTAAGTAATTGCTCTCCTTCTTTGGGCTTATCTTTAATGCGAAGTTTTATTGCCAGATTATTTAAGAAGTATGTATTTTTAATTCTATCCTTAACAAAGCCATATAAATGTGATTTTCTGTGAAGCCATACCCGCAGCTTTTTAAATAAAGACTCTTCTCCGGACGTAAGTTGATCATAATGGACTATCTTATCGGGCTTTGGTACAGGAACGTTCGTTAAAACAAGCTTGCCGTTTTTCTCTTTAAAAAGAGGTTTATAATACATGCCCCAGTCTTTTGCCTGGTTGTTATAGGCCAGATCGTTTTCGTAAAACATTAATATCGTAAGGTCCGGCCTGTATTTTTTGCCTTCATTCTGGAAAAATATCAACTCCTGGTCCGTACTCCAGCCCGATGTCCCTGAATTAAGCGCCTGAAAAAATAGAGAGCCTTCTTTATTATTAAGCTGTTTGGTCATTACTTCAGAAAAGAGATCGTTAAATTCGACTATATAGCCCTCGGTGTAGGAATCTCCAAGTAAAAGGATCCTGTATTCATTATCTTCTTTTTCATATGAGTATTCAGGCCCCCGTATACCCTTAGAGTTAATTTGATAAAGCACTTTGATCTGGCCCCTTATGCTGTCTCGGATGGTATTGATATTGGGAATATTTCTCCATCCCAGGAGAGGATCGTATTCATAATATTTCCTTGGATTGCCAACCCACTCATTTTCATTAGGTTCGTCGGGAGAGGTCCTAACAGATATTTCCGCAACTATCAATACGAAACATATAGCCGCAAATAAAAGGAGGAGGTTGCAGGATATTTGTTGAATTTTATTCATAGTTAAATTTATATTTACACGGTCTAGGCTTATGGCCTAGGTTATATTATATAATTTATTGCAATGACCTTGCGAGTCTTTCTTTACCTGAAAGTCTTAATAGTTATATTGTTAAACTCGTAATTCTCTTGTATTTGTCATAGCCCAGTTTTTTATTGTTATAATTTAGTAGTAATTGCTTCATGAACTACTGAATATTATTGCAGCAATGCTGCGAAAAACAGGACACATGCCCTCTTTTTGGCATAAGTGTTTAACCGGGCACAAAAAGCTGTTTACTATTATTCACTCTATTAAGCCACTCACTGTGTTCATATTGAACCTGAAGCATCTCTAATTCAAGAACGATATATTATTCCATAATTAAAGCATCCATATGTTATATTAAGTGATAAATTATTCGATATTAATTTCACATAACATATTTAAATTTGCTCAAGCTTAAACCAGTTTAAGCATAGAAAACATTTAGCATCATATCATTTAACCACAGTATTATGTTCTTTTCAAATTTAATAAATTGTTGAGGAATTATTTTACATATTCAATAAAAGTTCAGGGCAATGTTTAATAAATTAGCAATTAGAACAGCACTAATAATCTCATCACTTTTAATATGTCTTCTCCTTCTGGAACTTACTTTAAGAACCGGATTGTTTAATGCAGTAGACGATCCTCACCCTATCTGGATTCCCCATAAATTCAAAAAGGCTCACAACGATATTGAAAATAGCAACTGGCAATTTGCAAAGCTGAATCCTTACAAATTCACCGATAAAGAGCGAAGCATTAAAAAGAAGGAAGACATTAAAAGGATTGCCGTTCTCGGAGATTCATTTGTCTGGGGTACCGGCATACCATATGAGTCAACATGGAATCACAAAATGGAAAAAATGATAAATGGAAAACATCAAGACATTGAGGTGCTTAGCTGGGGCTTTCCGGCATGGTCAACAATGGATGAGCTTTCATTTCTCGAAAATCACGGGCTTAAGTATGAGCCAGATATGCTTATCGTCGGATATGTTAATAACGATCCTCATATTCAGAGAGTCGAACTAAAAGTATTTTCGTGGCATAAATCCTCAGTTGCAAAAATTTTAAAAATATTTTTCCCCAATTCAATTTCTTTTATACGGGCCTATCTTTACAATTATCTATTTAAACATTTTGATGACTACGGATATTCAAATTGGATCGATAAATTACATTCGGAAGAAAATCTTAATGAATATGCAAAAGTGTTACAAGATTTTTCACAGTTCTGTCACAGCAAGAATCTAAAATTACTGTTTGTCTTAACGCCTTCTAATCACGATGAGATATACCGCAAGCAATTCGACAAAATAATTCCACTTCTTGAACAGGCAAACATTAAATACTTAGACCTTTTTCCACCCATAAAGAACGAGTATGGACACATAAATGTTCGTAAATTATGGGCAAATCCTGCAGATCCACATCCCGGCCAACTGCTGACGGATTTGTTTGCTCAGAATGTTTTGGATTATTTAGAAAGCAAGGACTTATTCTCGGATTCCCAAAAGTCTGAGGTCCAGAGATTATTAACAACGACACGTAATGTGAATGATAAATCGCATGTTAACGAATCTTTGGTAAACATTGCAATAAAAAATGAAGACCCGGATATTCGGCGTGAGGCTGTAGACGCACTCGGAAATTTATTTAATCCGTTCACAATACAACATTTAACTGATGCACTTGTCAGTAGCGATACTGCAATCCGTGAAGCATCTGTTTATGCCCTCGGAGAAATAAATGCTGCGTCCGCAATAAACCCTTTACTTAAGGCCCTCAAAGACAGTGATGCTCGTGTGCGTAAAAGTGCTGTTTTGGCGCTTGAAAAAAAGGAAGATTTGCAAGTTATTGAATCATTAATTACGGTTGCAACATTGGATAGTGATAAATATGTACGTAGAAGAGCGTTATTAGCACTGACCAAATTTAGAAATCCAATCATTGTAGATGCGTTAATTGTAAGTTTAAAAGATGAATTCTTTTATAACAGAAAAACCTCTGTAATTGCACTGGGCAAACTGCAAGATCCTAGAGCTGTTAACCCTTTAATTGATATATTATACGATGATTTTTTAGAGGTAAGATTAGCAGCAGCAGAAGCCCTTGGCGAATTAAGGGATTCTCGATCTGTAGATGCTCTTAAGAGCGTGTCTTTGGAGGACAAAAACCCTCTTGTCCGTGATTTTGCTGCGACAGCAATAATAAAGATAACCGGGAAGGAATATGGTAAATATCGCCGTAAACTGCTGAGAATGTGGCAAATATTGTGAATAAGGATCTTTTAACGATAACGCCCTGTAGAACTTTTTATTCTATTTTTCAGATGAAATAATTTAAATACTTCTTATATACTTTCTTGTTAAAGTTATTTCGTAATGTAAAAACTACCTGCAGTTCAAGTTTTCAATGGCAAGTTTGATAATTTCAGTTTGAACTTAAATGTGATTTAATTATTCTTCTATTTTTCCAGCCTAAATACAACCAATGGAAATATGTTGGAAGCTGCTTCAGTACCTTAAAATTTGTCAAGCCATGAACCAGCGTAATATTTTTTTTCTCAAGAGGTATCTCTTCTAAACGATAGCCCATAATAGCAGCCTTAATGGCCAACTCCGAATTAACTGCCCATCCACCATCAACTACTGTCTCTATTTCAAACGAGTCTAG
>PJEL010002386.1_pt1 | contig 17333 bp, 19 predicted proteins | sample 1853271 | NCBI WGS metagenome assembly PJEL01 (sample SAMN08108733, study PRJNA415343) | Invertebrate metagenome, whole genome shotgun sequencing project. | host: Globobulimina | place: Sweden: Gullmar Fjord | collected 2015-08
GATGCGGACAATGCTCAACCTACCATTATTGATAGTTTACTTGCAGAGATTGCTAATTATGGGGTAGCTAGTGTTAAAAGAATCTATGGCGATTGGACAACGCCTGGCCTAAAAAGTTGGAAAGAAGTTCTATTGGAACATTCTATCCAACCAATGCAGCAATTTGCATATACAAAGGGGAAAAATGCGACTGATAGTGCAATGATTATTGACGCAATGGACTTGTTGTATACAGGCAACTTCAACGGATTCTGCATAGTATCGAGCGATAGTGATTTTACCAAGCTGGCATCAAGGATTAGAGAATCAGGATTGTTAGTTTATGGTTTTGGTGAGAAAAAGACACCATCTGCTTTTGTTTCGGCCTGTGACAAGTTTATTTATACAGAGGTTCTTCGAGCAAAAACTGATATAAGTGAAGCTATTGCCAAAAAGCCAAGTAACGAGCTAAAGCAAGATACAAAATTAGTAAGTTTGTTACGTAATGCAGTTGAAGCGTCCTCCGATGAAAGCGGGTGGGCACAACTTGGACCTGTCGGTAGCAATATAGCCAAGCAATCATCAGAGTTTGACCCACGCAATTACGGGTATGGAAAGTTGGGTGAACTGGTTTCTGCTACAAAGCTATTTGACATAGAAGAAAGGCAAATCGGCACAACTAATTCAAAGGTACTTTATGTTCGTGATAAACGGAATAAATAGATTGAAACTTCTAACAATAAAATCAAGCGGACGCAAAAAGCGTGCCGTTTATTAAAGCGTTAGGTGGACTACACAGTACATACTTGGACTGAAATATCTATTTCATAGAAGGAAAGGAGTTACTTCAGAATGTTTGGTTTGGCAACAAAATTTACTGATGTGGGAACTCTTCTTCGCACGGAGTGTCCGAAAGAGCCTGTGTATTGCATTTTTTCGCACGTATATCGTCAGACCGCCAAGGAGTTTCTCAGGGGATTTCCGGGCCGCGTGTTATATGCAGTCAAGGCCAACTCCGACCCGACTGTTCTTAGACTGTTGACGGAGGCGGGTATTCGTCATTTCGACTGCGCGTCGTTGCCGGAAATAGAACGGGTTGACACCATCGCTCCAGGCTTGCCGAGCCATCCGGGCCACGAGATTGCCGGGCGGCAAATGGACGGCGGATTCGGCGGTATGCTGTCGATTCAGGTCAAAGGCGGTGCAGAAGGGGCGTTGAACGTTGCCAAGCGATGCAAAGTGTTTACCCGCGCGGCATCTTTAGGCGGCGTCGAGAGCCTGATAGAACATCGTTATTCAATCGATGGAGAGCGCAGTCCGATCCCCAAGGATTGGCTACGGCTGTCTATTGGCATCGAGTCCGTTGACGATCTGATTGCGGATCTCGAGCAGGCATTTATGACGGGTTAATATGGCTGTCGATCGGATTGGAAGACTCGACATCATTGCCAACCTGGAAAATGAGTTGTAGGTAAAAGAGAAGGAGAGTAAACTATGAACCACATAAAGGACGATATCAGAATGGAAGCAGCAATCATCTTTGAACCGCACGTCCCCAACGCCTTGCGGCGGGCCCTGGAATACGCAGGAGACGATGGGTTCGTGGCATCGATGCCGCAGTTGCTTCAGGCCCGGGCGAACGCCGCCTACGACAATATCATCTGGAACACCTGGTTCACCTCGAATTCCGAGGAGAGCGTGGTCAAGACACCGCAAGGACAGCGGGTCGTGGTGGCGGTCCATGGTGGCGGCATATTCGCGTCACCGGAGCGGTTCGAAAGGGTCTATCGTGCGAGTGTGGACCGTTCGAGTTCGGAGGGCTTTACCGGGCAATATGCCGGCAAGATCTCCGCACAGGAAGCTCGCGATGTACTGGAGGGTAAGTTACCCGACGGTGCCGAAATTCCGGTTTTTCCGTTCGACGAGTTCAAGCGGGGCGTGGCGGACTTGCCGTTGCGCTACGCGGTTGTCCTAGACTTCGAGATGGCGAGGAAATCGACACGAGGGTACGATCCTTTTGATGTCTTGAAGGATGAACCGAATATGATCGTCCGCGCTGGTGGAGTCGAACCGTTGGCGGCGTATCTGGACAAGGCGAGGGACCGTCACAACACGAAGGTGATGGGGAATTGGCACCCGTACAACAGGATCGATCCGGATCAGCCCCAGTGTCGCATACCGTTCCTGGCTGGCAATGAAGGTGGTGTGTGCACCGAGGACGACGATGACCAAGACTATGGTTATGACGCGGAATACGGCATAGGTGGCGACGCCTGTATCCACAACATGGCCCGCTACGTTGCGGTCGCGCCGCGGAATGTGGCGACGAGTTTGCGATACCTGCCCTTCGAGGCAGGATGACTCGGCCCGTGTGCCGGCCTTGTCAACTTAAAATGTCACTAATAGCGATATTTTAAGTAGTTTTCAATTCCAACTTGTTACATTTCTATTAGACCAAATTACCAATTACTAATTACCAATTACCTTGAAGAAAGGAGGACATCAAAATGCAAGACATCAAAATGGAAGCGGCGATCATCTTCGAATCACACCTTCCCGACGCGTTGCGCCGGGCACTTGAATTCGCGGGAGACGATGGCTACGTGGCATCGATGCCGCAATTGCTTCACGCCCGAGCGAACGCCTCCTATGACAATGAAATTTGGAACACCCGCTCATTCACGTCGAATTCCGAGGAAAGCGTGGTCAGGACAACACAGGGAAATCACGTTGTGGTGGCGGTCCATGGTGGCGGAATATTCGCTTCACCGGAGCGCTTCAAGAAGCTTTATCATGCCAACGTGAACCGTTCTTCCGAGTTTGGATTTACCGGGCTGTTTGGGGCCAAGATCAGCGAACGGGAAGCGCACGACGTGGTGGAGGGCAAGTTACCCGACGGCGCGGAGATTCCGGTTTTTCCGTTCGACGAGTTTAAACGGGGCGTCGCGGACTTACCGCGGCGCTACGCCGTCGTCCTGGACCTCGAGACGGCGAGGAAGTCCAACAGCGGGCCCGAGACTTTTGATAACTTAAAAGACGACCCGCTGATGATCGTCCGCGCCGGCGGGGTCAATGCCGCGGCGGCATATCTCGACAAGGCAAGAGACCGTAACAGATCATCAACGACGGGGAACTGGCACTGTTTCAACGATGTCGATCCGGATCAAGCGCAGACCCGCGTGCTGTTCCTTGGAGGCAAAGAAGGCGGTGTCAACACAGAGGACTACCCTAATTTGACAAGCAAACAGCTCGAATGGAACCTCACCTTTTGGGGTACACATTACCGGATCCCAATTGACGCGGAATACGGCATACATGGAGACATCGCCATGATAAACATGGCCCGCTATGTCGCAGTCGCGCCGCGCAATTCGTCGACGAGTTTGCGATATCTTCCCTTTACGACTTTAATGAGTATCACCTGAAACAAAAGGAGGATATCAAAATGGCCGTGCTTCAATTAGGTAATATTACTGTTCAGCGCATAGTTGAGCATGAGATTCCTGTCTACCATCCATCGGATTTCTTCGCCGAGGCGACTGCCGAAGCGGTTGAGCCTTATCGGGAGTGGCTCGAGCCGAAAGCACTGTGTCCGCGGAGTGGTCGTATGATCATGCCAGTTCAATCATATCTGGTGCGGACTCGACACCACTGCATTCTCATTGACACCTGCGTCGGTTGCCACAAGTCTTATTCAGATCCACCTGAGTGGCACCAGCGTCGCAACGAAGTCTGGTTTAGCAATCTCGAGGCAGCTGGCGTACACCCCGAAAACGTCGATTATGTGTTCTGTACCCATCTGCACTCGGATCACTGCGGCTGGAACACGCGTCTGGTTGATGGCCGTTGGATACCGACATTTCCAAAGGCAAGGTACGTGTTTGCGCGGGCTGAATATCAGGCCCTGGAATCGGAAAACAGCCTGATTTTTATCGAAAACGTACAGCCGATTGTGGAGGCCAAGCAGGCGCTTCTGGTTGATCTGGACTACGCGCTGGATGACGAGATTTGGCTTGAGCCTGCAGTGGGTCACACGGTGGGGCACGTGGCGGTTCATCTCAAGTCCGGCCGACATCGTGCTGCAATGTGCGGAGACCTGATACACACTCCGCTGCAGCTTGCAGAGCCTGGCTGGAGTCCGACCTTCGAATATGATTTGGCCACCTCGACCAACACTCGCAAAACTTTCCTCAATGCACACTGCGAAAGTGACACCCTTGTTCTAACGGCGCACTTCCCCTCGCCTTCGATCGGTCACATCGTTCCACGCGGAAACGGCTACGACTTTAGGTATGTCTGACATGATTGAAGTTTACGACCCAGGTTGATTGGAAGTGTTCCAATGATTTTGACAAGAGATAAGAGGTGGATAAGATAAAGGGAAACTGAGAGACACAGGAGGAAATGATGAGATGAGCGGCGTACAAGCCCTAGCTGTTTACACTTGGGTTTCTCACAGCAACCATATTAAGCGCACTGTAAAAGCTGAAGCATAGGAGGTTAATCCAGTGCAAAAGAAAAACTATGACTACATCGTGCTGGGCTGCGGCGGCATCGGCAGCGGTGCAGCCTACTGGCTGGCACGCCGCGCTGGTGCCGATGTACTCGGACTGGAGCAGTTCGAGCTCGGCCACCACCAAGGCGGCTCGCAAGACTACTCGCGCATGATTCGCCATCACGGGTATATGGGCGATTACTTGCAAATGACGCCCTACACATACGCTGCCTGGGCAACAGTGGAGCAGGAGTCGGTGCTTACGATTGTAACGAAAACCGGCGGCGTGGAGTTACATACGGGAGACAATCCGCGGCCCAGAATGGATGAACAAGCAGCGGCCATGGCCGAAGCTGGCATCGCTTTTGTGCTTGATGCGCTGCCTGAACATCCACAAATCCTGGTCTGTATCGGTTCTGGCCACGCGTTCAAGTTTGCCAGCCTGTTGGGAAAGATACTGAGCGAGTTGGCGATCGACGGCCGGACGGAGCATCCGATCGCGTCCTTTACGCTACAGCGCAAGGCAATTATGGACCCGAACTTCACGGTTTCGCCAATGATACAGAAAATACGAGATCGAAAGAGGTAAAAAATGACAAAAAATCTAACAACAGCCATTTCATCTAAAGAAAAGATTTATCAATCTAAAATCCAAAAACCGTAGGAGGTTACTTATGAGCGAAATTCTATCTACAATGTCCAGCAACATTATCCAGGGCAAAATGGCTGATATGGGTGCCCTAACCCATAAAGCCTTGGCTGAAGGGCTGGAGGCCCAAGAAATTCTCAATAACGGACTGATGCCCGGTATGAATCACGTTGGCGTTGAGTTCAAGGCCGGCAATATGTTTGTGCCCGAAGTGTTGCGTTCGGCCCGTACAATGCAAGCCTCAATGGAGGTTCTTAAACCATTGCTGGCTGAGTCAGGGGGCGGGATGGTCGGCAAGGTGCTTTTGGGGACTGTCAAAGGGGATTTGCACGATATCGGCAAAAACCTGGTCAGTATGATGTGCGAAGGGGCTGGTTTTGAGGTTAAGGACCTGGGCACAAATAAAGAGCCTGATGCTTTTGTGGCCGCCGTAAAAGAGTTTGAGCCTAATGTGGTTGGGATGTCGGCTCTGCTGACCACGACTATGCGGGCCATGGAGCACACCATTAAGGCTCTGGAAGAGGCCGGGGTACGTGATACGGTCAAGATAATGATTGGCGGTGCGCCGGTAACCCAATCCTTTGCCGACGATATTGGGGCCGATGGCTACGCCTCTAACGCTGCGGCTGCTGTAGACTTAGCCAAGCAGTTTGTGGGGGCGATATGATCCAGTCATCCTTTGTTGAAAACAGATCGGTGTTTTTTCGCGTCTTGAGCGACGACCAAATTTGGGCAATCAGAAGGGCAGCTTTTGAAATCATAGAAAAGGTGGGTTGCCATGTGTTCCATGAGGAGGCCTTAAAACTCCTTAAAAAAGCCGGGGCAATCGTTGATGGTAACAGGGTCAAAGTACCTCAATACATTGTTGAGGAATGTATCCGCACCGCGCCAAAAGGTCTCACCATTTATGATCGGAACGGCAATCGGGCCCTGGAGGTTGAGGGACGTAAGACTTACTATGGCACATCGACGGCCAGTCCCAATACCAAGGATGCCTTGACGGGCGAAATCCACGAGACCCGGGTAGCCGATATTGCCATTGGAGCTAAAGTAGCCGATGCTTTGCCCCACATCGACTGGGTTATGCCTATGGGCTCTTCTCAAGACGTGCATCCCAATGCGGCGGATGTTCACGAGTTTGAGGCCGTGGTCAGCAACACCAGCAAGCCGATTGTTTTTATCGGTTACTCGCCCCGAGGGACGGAACTGGTCTTTGAAATGGCAGCGGAGGTGGCCGGCGGCCTGGATAAACTCAGAGAACGACCCTTTTTGCTCCTCTACCCTGAACCCATCTCGCCGCTGGTTTTCCCGGAAGATGTTGTGGGCCGCATGTTCGTGGCGGCCGATTTGGGGATGCCTCAAATTCCGGGCCCGGTGTCGCAACCCGGCGCAACCGGTCCGGTAACCCTGGCCGGGGCTGTGGCTCAACTCATTGCCGAGGGTTTGTTGTGCTTGACTTTAGTCCAGCTTCGTCGACCCGGTGTGCCCTGTTTTTTAGGAGCTAATGTGGGTGTATTTGATATGGCTACAACAAAGCTGGCTATGGCTGCCCCTGAAGTAAGCCTGGGGCTGGCGGCTCAAGCTGAAGTGGCTCAATCCTTTGGTTTACCCACCTGGGGGTTGGCCGGCTCGACCGATTCCAAAGTTTTGGACGCCCAGGCCGGAATTGAGAGTACATTTTCCATTTTGGCTCAGGGACTGGCCGGTCTCAATCTAATCCACGATGTGGGTTATATGGATTCGGGCATGGTTTGTTCAGCCGAAATGCTCGTTCTGGGCGATGAGGTGATTGGCATGACCAAACGCTTCATCCGGGGCCTGGAGGTCAACACCGAAACTCTGGCCCGGAGCGTCATCGAGCAGGTTGGCCCCGGGGGAAACTACCTCCAAGAAGATCACACCTACGAGCATTTTAAAGAGGAGTTGTGGTTCCCTACATTGCTGGCCCGACAAGATTATGACGACTGGCAATTGGCCGGTTCCAAGGATATGAGCCAGCGGGTGCATGAAAAGGTGATCGGCATTGTGGAGAGTCACAAAGCGTCGCCGTTGCCCGACAAGACCGTGGCTGCTCTTGAACAGCTCAAACGTCAAGGCGATGCAGAATTGGCCGGTGAACAGTGAATAGTGAATAGTGAAAAGTGAAAAGTGAAAAGTGAACAGTGAACAGTGTGTGCTGACTACTGTTTACTGGTAATTATGGAGGTAAAGGTGTCGCAAGCGGAGAAATTGCCTGTTGTCGTTATTGCTTGCTTGGTATTGCAGGACCTGCTGGAGCGACTGTTGCCGGACGACCTGGCTGAGCAGATTACCTTTTTGGATTACGGCCTGCACCGGGTGCCCAGTAAATTGACCTGGACCTTGCAAGATGCTATTGACAGCATCGAAAGGCCGAGCCTGGTGGTGTTGGGTTATGGGCTGTGTGGCAACGGGCTGGCTGGTATCAAGGCCGGTCAGCATACCTTGCTGGTTCCGCGTGCCGACGACTGTATTGCCATTTTGCTCGGCTCCCGGCAAGCTTACATCCGAGAGTTTGAAGCGGTGTCTGGCACGTACTACCTGAGCAAAGGCTGGTTGGAATCGGGCAGCCATCCTCTTAAAGAGTACAAGGACTATGTCGAAAAATACGGTTCTGAAGATGCCGCCTGGATTATGGATCAGCAATTCCAGAATTACGAACGGCTGGCCCTGGTCACCCATAATCAGGCCGACATGGAAAAGTATCGCCCTGAGGCTCAAGAGGTAGCCCGCTACTGCGAGCAGTGGGGGATGCGTTATGAAGAAATCCTTGGCTCCGATGTTTACGTGCGTCGTCTGGTCGAGGTGGCTGCTGCGTTGGACAAGGCCGATAACGATTTTGTGGTAATTCCTCCCGGTGGCGAAATCCGTCAGGAACAATTTATATAAGGATTTGAATGAACAACTCAAAATCGTTAGTGTTGGGCATAGACACTGGCGGTACCTACACCGATGGTGTGCTGCTGGAATACCACTCGCGTAAAGTACTGGCCTCGCACAAAAGCCTGACCACCAAACGCGACCTTTCTATCGGCATCGAGGAGGTCATCGAGAGTATTCGCATCGCTGACCCCTTGACCATCAAAATGGTTTCTATCTCGACAACCCTGGCCACCAACACCATCGCCGAGGGTGCGGATACAGAATATTCACCGCATGTACGTTTGAGGGGAAAAGAGGTGGCTCTGTTGCTCATTGGCTACGATCCTGAGCTGGTGACCACCTTCAAAATGGAGAAACGTTTTGCGACCCCTCACTATCACTATTTTGCCGGGGGGCATGATCTTTTTGGGCAAGAAAAGGAAACCCTTGACCTGCCGGCTATAGTGGCTAAAGTTGAGCAGATAAAAGGCCAGATAGATGCCATTGCCGTTTCTAGCTACTTCAGTCCCCTCAACCCGGAACACGAAAACCGGGTCTACCAAGCTATCACCGGCATCTGTAACTTGCCCATTGTGATGGGGCACCAGCTTTCGACCAAACTGAACTCGATAGAGCGAGCCACAACCGCCGTGCTCAATGCCTCGCTGTTGATTGTGCTGCAAGATTTCATTATTGCCGTGCGGCGAGCCTTGAAGCGCCGTCAGATTGAGGCGCCACTTATGGTTGTGCGTGGTGACGGCACCTTGATGAGCGCTGAGTTTGCCGCCTGTACGCCGGTAGAGACCATCCACTCCGGTCCGGCGGCCAGTGCTATCGGGGGGCGTTTTCTTTCCGGCTTGGATGATGCGCTGGTTGTTGATGTTGGTGGCACAACGAGCGATATTGCCCTGATTCAGGGAGGGCAGGTTGCCGTTAGCGAAGCCGGAGCTACGGTTGACGGTTACAAAACGGCAGTTAAAGCTGCCAATCTGTTCTCCATTGCTCTGGGGGGCGACAGTCACATTAACCTGAGAGGCAACAAAGCAATTGCCATTGGCCCTGAGCGGGTTGTTCCTCTGTCTTATCTGGCCTGGCAATATCCGCAGGTAAAAAACCAACTCAAAGCCCTGTCGCACAGCATCCCCACCCAAATTATGCCCGATCAGTTAGAGTATTGGTTCTTGCTGCGCCAACCCCAGACTCGACATCGGCTAAAAACGGCCCAAGAAAGGGCATTGTTTGAGTTTTTGCAAACCGGCCCGCAGCCGCTGCCGGATATTCTTGAGCATCTCAACCTTTTCCATGTGTTACACCTTAAGGTTGATAATCTGCTGCGCCGGGAAATTATTGGTAAGGCGGGACTAACCCCTACTGACCTGCTTCACATTGAGGGCCATTATACGCCTTGGGATGTTGAAGCAGCCTCATTAGCCCTGGATACTTTCTGTCGCTGCCATGCTCAAGACCCCACTGAGATTCAGCGGCAGGTGTGGTCCCGGATGACCGAGGCCATTGTGCAGGCTATTGTTACTTTTCTCAGCGACAAGCGCTTGCCTTCATCGGCCCGGCCGGATGACAGCGATATGGGCCGTTGGCTCTTCTATAACAGTCTTGGCACCCGCCCGTCTCACCCCCAACTGGAGACCCGCATCCGGCTGCGTCAGCCCCTTATCGGGATTGGGGCCCCGGCCGGCATCTTTCTAAAGCAAGTGGCTGACATTCTCCAAACCGAGCTGGTGTTGCCGAAACACCACGAGGTTGCCAACGCGGTCGGGGCAGTAGCCGGCAGCGTTATGGCGAGCGAGGAGATTCTGGTCTATCCTCGCCTATCCAGCGAGGGTCTGGACGTTATTGGCTACTATGTCCAGAGTGGCGATGAACGACAGGAGTTTGAGGAGGCCAATGTAGCCCTGGCTCACGCTCGCAACCTGAGTCAAGAACGGGCCTTGGAAGCAGTCATTCGCTTCGGCGCTGACAATCCCCAGGTGATTATGGAAGAAGTGGTCGATGGAATTGACACCTATCGTATCAGGGCCAGGGCGGTGGGTAATCCACGCTTGACGAGCTGAATGTTTGTTAGTTGGATTAGGGAATTTGGCTTACCTAAATGAATTTCTTGTGGATTTGCTTATCCGTGCTGGCAAGAGAGAAGGGGTTATTGAGTTAACATTAGTGTCAACTTAAAGCCAGGTTTGTAGTGGTTGAAAGTGACAAAGAAAATGACCTGATGTATATTGATGACCAAACATCAGGAGGAATTTGGTAAATGAGTGAAACCCCAAACCAAATCGAGAACAATAAATCATCCAAGCCCAAACGCTTTCGCCCAGCAACGAAGGGCGAAGAACGAGCCACCATCACTGTGCCGCAGTTCAAACTGGATAAGGATATTCTAAAGAAGTTATTGCCAGCAAAAATACTGGAAATGATAGCCGCCAAAACAGGGCCCCAAGACGTGCGAAAGCGGAAACTGACCTGTGTAGTTTTCTTCTGGTTGGTTATTGTGGCCTTAGGACCAGGCGGGCCGATGAGTCTGATAGGCATGGTCAGCTTGTGTGTGGCGGCTTGCGTGATGATTGACTTACCGACCAGCAAAGCAGTCAAATCAAAAGAAGCCATCAGCGAAAACTTTCGGGAACGGCCTTGGCAATACTTTGAGGTGGTGCTGAATTATTTGTTGCAGGCCCATAGCTTGTTGTTCATTCAAGAAAAGGGAATAAAGTGTTTGAAAGTGGTCCAACGGGTTCGGCTGGTTGATAGCACCGTGATGCGGGTTTCCTTGAAACTGGTGCAGAAGTTTCCCGGAGCCAGAACGGGTTGGCGTAAAGTGTGGGCTGCTCTGAAATTGCACATGGCCTTTGACCTGTTTCAGGGTGTCCCAGAAGTGTTGGCCATAACCGCCCAGAAAGTCAATGACCGCAAAGTTGAGTTTTTGCTGCCGCTTGGTGAACGGGTCTTGTACATTTTTGACCTGGGTTATTGGAAATATTGGCTTTTTGATCAGATTATGGAGCGTAAACAGCATTTTATCACTCGCCTACGAGCCGATTGTAATCCTTATGATTAAGAAAGTCTATCTTGGTTCCCCAGATTGGGTCGGTAAACGGCTCAAAGAAATTACCCTGACTGGCACAGAATGTGACATGTTGGTCAATCTGTCCAGTGACCATTCTTCAGGAGCCAAGATGAAGCACGATGTTCGTCTGGTTGGTCAATGGCTGGACAAAGACCAAAGTTGGCACTTGTACATCACCAGCCTGTTAGCTTGGCAAACCTTTAGCCTGATGCTAATTGTCCAATTGTACCGATTGCGGTGGCAGATTGAAATTTTCTTCCGTGATCTTAAAAGTGTTTTGAACATCGCCAACTTTATCTCCAGCAGTGAAAATGGCATCCGTATTCAGATTTATGCGACCTTAATCTACTACGTCTTGACCCACATTCTGATCCTTAAAGCGGCTGAAGAAACCAATTCATCGCTTGAATTATTCTCTATCCCTGCTTGCTTACAAGTCGTGGTCGATGTTCTCAAACAGCATTCGGCTCTCCTTGTTCACTTTGTTGAGGTTGACTGGCTGGCTCTGGAAAATCGTCTACTTGAAGCTATCAAAGCCATTATGCCTCGTCCCAATCCCAAGCGCGTTCATCGACTGACTCAAGTCAAGCAGATGCAAAACCCTTCTGCTCAACCCATTCCCGCTCCACCTTAAATTTTTTTATCTCTTCTTAAGTTGACACTAATGATTGAGTTAAAGAGTTTTAGGAATGTAACCGTGTTGAAGAAAGATCAAGGCAAAGCAGCCGCCTACGCCAATAGCTTAGGGCTAGACAACATCACGATAGCCGTCTTTGTGCCCGTGTTAGATGAGGAAGCGCTGGGTAAACTATCTGGGGTGGAGATGGTTGATGGTGTTGAAGTAACGGTGGTGCCCATTGGTTGGGTGTGACGATTTACGATTTACGATTGCAAAGCCATTTTGGTTCTACAGGACTTTCCGTGCAACTGCTCTGAGGGGATTGCCAAATCCCCGTATGTTGGGGTAGCGAGCAGCTTGTGCCCTTACATAAGCTTGGATTTGTCAATTTCTGGATAAATTGCAATGACGCGAACTCATACATACATAACGCTATTGATCGTAAATCAAAGGAGGTTTACACAATGTACATCAAAATCAAAGTATCGCATCTGATTATTGGAGTAGTTTTGTTGGGTAGTTTGTTGTGGGTAGGCATCGTCTTAGCGGGCGACCCGGACTCCAGCGGCGAACCGAGTGCCACCAGATCATACAGCCTGGAAGATTTGTACAACCGGCTAAACGCGGGTACGGTAGGTTCAAGCAGCGTCTTTACAGAACCAACCAGCGCGCCGGGGACAGGCACCATACACAGCATCAATGAGATTATGGGCAAAGCACCGGTGCTGGACGATACCAACGGGGCCACCACCACGCAGGTATTGGCCGGGGGCCGGGCAGACTTTTTGGGGCTTAACGGCCAGCCAAGGGGCCACCCAAACGGGCACAATGCCCAACAACGGAGCGGTGACAATAATCCCGACGACGAGTACTCAAACGATAGCGCTGGGTTACCACAACGGTAGTGGTAGCGTAATTGGAGACGCAAATTTAGATCAATGGAACATCAGGAGTGGAGGGACGATCTTTGGAGTGGTGGGTAAATGCTATCACCTGCCGGCAACCGGCCAGACGACAGAATATAGCAGTGGGAATGAATGTCGGCTACGTGGGCTACACCGGTAAGCCTAATAGCCTCTATGTATGGCCAGTGAGAGGCGGACAATGAGAGTCTTTGATACTTTGACCCTTTGGGCACTGTGAATCGATTTTTTTGAAATTCAGCTTAATAAATACAGGTATTTCACACCTTGTACAGAACGAATATTCTATTTAAGGTAAAACTGCAGCTTGCCCTGAGCGCAGTCGAAGGGGACAGGATTGGATGCTTAGGTGGGGAAATTGGGGCGGGCCGGACATTCGGTGGCTATGGCCTGGCAGGATTTACGATGGGGAGGCAGCGTAACTTCAGAAGCAGTTATCTGGCTTGTTTTACGCAGGGTTATTTCGAGGACAGGTGCGGATGGTTCATAATATAATACAAGGAGCAACCCAATGAAAAACAAAAAAGTGACAAACGCTATTCTCCTCTCCATAGCCCTTCTACTGGCCCTGGCGGGTGCAGTCTATGCGGCGGGCAATATTGATGCCACCAACAAATGGGCCTGGGGCGGCAACGCCGGCTGGATAAACTTCAACCCCACCCACGGCGGCGGAGTGACGATCTACGATGACCACCTGGAAGGCTACGCCTGGGCCGAGAATATCGGTTGGGCGCGGCTGGGAACTTACACCGGCGGGGGAACGCATACTTATGCCAACACCGCCGCCGATAACTACGGCGTCAACCGCGACGGCAGCGGCAACCTGTCGGGTTACGCCTGGAGCAGCGTTGCGGGTTGGATAAACTTCAACCCCACGCACGGACAACAAGCCACGATAGACCCAACCACAGGCGAGTTCGATGGCTACGCCTGGGGGGAGAACGTGGGCTGGATACATTTCAAAAATACGGGGGCCAATGCTTATGGGGTGGTCACCGGTTTTACAATTCAGAGTACCTACCTGCCTATTATCATCAAAAACTAAGTGTATCACGGCAAAACGCCTGGTGCATAACCTGATGTTGAATTATTGTCTTGTCAGTGGTATGTATATTACAATTGTAAAACTACAAGGCCAAGAAAAGGCAATATCACAAACTTTAAGAAAGGTTAACTATGCCTACCGTTACAACAATCTACGGTGAAGATGTAAAAACAGTTGAAGCCGCAGCCGGTAGACTCCTTGGCCATGCCGTTGCCGCCACGGGCCTGTCGCTGGAACAACCCTGTGCCGGGCGTGGTAGCTGCGGTAAATGCAAGGTACTGGCCGTGCTTCCCTTCCAACCACATAGCAGGGAGTCCATCCGGGATGCATCTTCTTTTATGGGAGGTATTTTTTCCGAGGGTGTTCGGGTAATGCTACCGCCCCTCATTGGTGGTTTTGTCGGCTCCGATGCCCTGGCCTGCCTGGCCGATTTTGGCTTTGGTAAAGCCTCTGGCCCGATGGCAGTCATTGACTTGGGCACCAACGGTGAAGTGATGGTAACTGACGGCCAGCGTATTCTCACGGCTTCAACAGCGGCCGGGCCTGCTTTTGAGGGCGTCAATATCTCCTGCGGCACACGGACAGTGGATGGAGCTATCGTTGATGTTCGATTTAAGGGCAGTGAATTGACTTTCGAGACCATTGCGGATGAAGCGCCGATTGGCCTGAGCGGGTCGGGGCTGTTAAGCTTGATTTACGAACTGCGATGAGCTGGTGTTATTGAAGCAAGCGGTCGTTTTGCCAGCCCTCCGCCTCGGCTTGCCGAGCGAATGGAGGAGGATGAACACGAGGGTCAAGCCGGGTTTGATTTTTTGGGCTTCAACATCAGACAATACCAAGTTGGCAGCTACAAAACCCGAACAAACCGAGGTCAAGCTGCTTTTAAGACCTTGATTAGACCCGCCAAGAAAGCCATCAAACGCCTTATGGCTCACCTGAAACAAGTTATCCGCGCTTATCGCGGTAGTTCTCAGGCCGGACTAATTGGCAAACTCAATCCCATCATTCGGGCTTGGGCCAATTATTACAAAACCTGTAGGGCCAAAGAAATTTTTAAGCGGATGTCCACTCAACTTTATCACAAACTTCGTCGTTGGGCCGCTTTCCGTCACCCTCGTAAATAGCGTAAGTGGTGTTATCGTCGTTACTGGAAACGACTGGATGGTCTCATTCGTTTCACCGATGGTCAACATTACTTGTTCCAATACGAGGAAACTAAAATCAAACGGCATATCAAAGTAATTGGTTCTAAAAGTCCTTTTGATGGTGATTGGCTCTATTGGGCCCAACGGCTTAAGCTGCATCCGCTTAAACCGCTGCGGATTATCAAACTCTTGAAATGGCAAAGTGGCATAGGTGAAAGTTATGGATTGTTCTTTATGACTGCGGACGTGGGCAATAAAAACCATTGCTTGAAATTCATCACATCAATGGTAATCACTCTGATAACCGTTATGCGAATTTGAGCTTACTGCACGGTCACTGTCACGACTTAGCTTACCTACGGTAAGCAGCACACGCTGCTAGGTGCTGATGACGGCCAATACCATTGGCTTGCCAATTTACTGAGGAGCCTCGTGAAGGGAAACTCTCACTCTGGGTTTTGGATAGGCAGGGGGCGGGGCGACCCGCCCTCTGACCTTGACTTAGGCGGTATTTATAATTTACAAGTTAAAAGATAGTTGTTGATGCGGGACAAATGGAGGATAAAAGACACCGATAATCACAAACGGGTTGGGGGCTTTAATGTGGTTTGCTTTTGTCGTGCCTACGAATAAATACAAATCCTTTTTAAGAAATTCGGTTTCATACTTTTGGCGCACCAACTCATTTGCTGCAATCTCATCGCCTTCTGTTTGTGCCAAACAATTCCAATATAGCGCCCCAATTTCCCAATCTTCTATCATCAATTTTCTTGGCTTAGAGTCACCTTCGGTTAAAAAACGATAGTAATATTTATACGGAAGTTTTCGTACAATTTGTAATTCTCGACTTTGTGTATCCCTGCGATGATCAAAGAGACTCAATTGCCTAAGCCCATCTCTTATACTTGGTTTCCATTCTCTTTCATCTTCCTTTATTTTAAACTCAACTATTTCTTTTGGTTTAATCGTTGCAAGTGATTTCCAGATATTGGGTGTTTTGGCTTGGGCAATTAAATCTTTCATAGAGGTATATATTTCTTTGAGAGCAAAATTTTTTCGTTCACTCCAATCCCTGCTTTTGCCAGTGCTAATCTCTCCCACAATTCTTACGTCCTCATCAATCCCTTGACGGGGCCTATAACTTTCTTGTCGAAAATCGTCTTTCTTTCTGACCAAGTTGAGTTCAATCCAGCTATATTTTTTGTATTGCTGCTCATAGGGCAATGCTCGAAATTTTATGGGATAAACCCTGATCCATTCCCCGCTCTCCAGAAAACCAGCATTGCAAACTAACTCGTCATACTTGACTGATGGGTTTGGGTACGTTTTTACGGTAACTAACACTTTTGCTTTTGGAATAGCGTCTGGCAAATACATTTCGTTTCTATATGTGACGTACAGGTATATTTAGGTTAGCATCTAATTCCAACAATTCAGCGATTTTATGGCGATGGCACATATTATGCTCTGCCTCAAAACAAGTTAATGCAATGCGTTGATGTTTAAGTAACAGGTTCTTGATTTTCTCTATAGCTTGCCCTTGTTCAGGCAAAATGGTTAAAGCATAGTACTCAAATAGATTCTCGTAAGATTGTATTCCGTTTAAGTTTTTTCGTAGATCGGATGATATTCCTAACTCTGGCAGATGATAATATTTGATGTCAGCTTTTGCCATATATTTTTGCAAGTGGTTTTGTGAAAAACCATGCTTCCTGGAAAAAGGGTTTTTTCTAACATCAATGAGAGCACTAATATTGTTTAACAGTAGTCGATATAAATATTGGTCAATAGTGCTTCCCTCGTAACCTATTGTAAAAAGAGTGTTTTCTGTCTCCAAATTCCAAGATGAGCTTGTCTGAACATATTCTTCCTGAGTTAGAATATTTTTTGCAATTTTACTTTTAGCAGCATATCTAGGGTACTCTAAATAAGTCTTTCGAACTAGATCTTGCCCGCGAAGTTTGGAGGTTCTCATGAAAAAACTACAAAGAGCAATGCGGTCTTTAGATTTTAGTTTGTCTATGTAAGGTTTTGAGGCAGTTAACTCAAAATACTCTGAGTCTTTTAGTAAACCCCTTTCAATCAGCTTACGTTTATCATAGTAGGATACAAAGCTAAATGGGCCATATTTATATGGAAAAAAATCATAGTGGTTCTGTTGTGTAGTTTGGCAGAACAAAAAAAGTAACTTTTCTAAATCTGTGTTGGACAACCTGCCACCATAAAGTTCAACTAAGGCCAACAAGACTTTTTGACGATAAAACATTTCTAATTCTCCCTGCAAAAATGCGTTCCTCATTATACTTGCACATTGCAATAAAGGTAATCATCTACAGGGATATTATACATCCAATTTTACCAGAACGCACGTTCTGTTATTTTTTATGGTGAGTTATCATCAACCGGCTAATAATTATGGTTCTGACCAGTAGGGTATTAAAGAATTAATCCCTACCAATCGTCCATAAAGTAGGTGCCAATTTTCGTTCGGAAAATACCTTTTGCTGTTTTTTATAAAACAA
>PJEL010002387.1_pt1 | contig 17329 bp, 11 predicted proteins | sample 1853271 | NCBI WGS metagenome assembly PJEL01 (sample SAMN08108733, study PRJNA415343) | Invertebrate metagenome, whole genome shotgun sequencing project. | host: Globobulimina | place: Sweden: Gullmar Fjord | collected 2015-08
GATTTAGCAACGGCAATTACACGCTCAGGGCGAAGGGCAGGTAAGCCACTACCGATACCCGCGTAAGCTGCGGTTACATTAGAAGACGTCGTCCAAGGGTATTCACCGTAGACAAGGTCACGGCCTGCACCAAGTTGAGCTTCAAACAGTAGGTTTGCGTCTTGTGATTGCAGTGCTTTAAGCGGCTCAGTTACGTTGCAGATGAATGGGCGCCAAGCTTTAGTCACTTCAAGTAGCCACTCTGTCATTTCAGAAGCGGTTTGAGTGAAGTCACATTGAGGGTATAGCGCTTTAAGTTGAGGCATCTTCCAATCAAGCAGGAATTGAATGCGCTGCTCTAAAATCTCAGGTTGATTCAGCCAACCCACAAGAATGCCTTTCTTCATCACACGATCGCCGTAAGCAGGTGCAATACCTTGACGTGTTGAGCCATAAGCACCATCGCCTAAACGCTCTTCTTCAAGCGTATCTTCAAGAGCATGTAAAGGCAGACACAGTGTTGCACGGTCTGAGATCGCCATTTTCACTTTGATGCCAGCCGCTTGTACTTCTGCAATTTCTTGAGTGAGCGCAGAAGGGCTGATCACCATGCCAGGGCCAAGAACCGCCGTACAATCAGGATTAAAAATGCCACTTGGTAGTTGGTGCAGTTTGAACGTACCGAAGTCGTTTACTACGGTATGGCCAGCATTGTTTCCGCCTTGAAAGCGAATACTAGCAGAAGCTTGGTCTGCTAAAAAATCGACGATGCGGCCTTTGCCTTCGTCGCCCCAGTTTGCGCCTACAACAACAATAGATGGCATAATTTTTTCTCCTGACTGATTGAGAAATCATGTTAGGCCTACAAGGTGGATAAGAGAAATTAATTATCTTTATTATCTTGATAAGGATTTCATATATCTCTAAAGTCTTAACCCATAAGCGAGATTCCCTATTAGATTTGTCTCTCACTTTAGAGAATGATGCAAGGAAAACAGGAGAGGTATGATGCTCGATATTAATTTGTTGAAGACGTTTGTGACGCTTGCGGATTACAAGCATTTTGGGAAAGCGGCAAACGCACTGCACATGACGCAACCCAATGTGAGTTTGCACCTAAAACAACTAGAGCAACAAACACGCATTAAGTTGATAGAACGAAGCCCATTTCAACTGACTCAAGCAGGCGAAAGGCTCTTAGAGACAAGTCAAAGAACGTTGCTCGAACTGCAGATTTGTCAGGCCGATCTCAATGCGATTAACGATCTCAAAATAGGGACGTTAACCATCGCTGTGAGTGACATCATTTCTCGATTCTTATTGATCCGTCCTTTTCAGAAATTCAAAGCGCACTACCCAGGTATTGACCTTACCTTGTTGAATACCACCTCATCTCAGGCGTCGAGCTTAGTTAAGAATGCTCAGGCAGATCTTGGGTTCGTGATTGCGAAAGAACAGCAAAACGAGTCGCTGTATTTTACCAAGCTGCAAGAGCTTTCATGGTGTGCGTTAGGCGATGGCCTCGACATGCAAGACTCTGATAGCACGAAAGAAAACGAGGTGAAAGATGACGATGTAGATACAGAACTCACCTTGATTCTACTTGGCCACGATACGAGAACCCGCGACTTTATTGATGAAGGTTTGCCAAGCCTAAACTTACCGAGTCACAGGGTAATGGAAGTAGGGAGTGTTGACGCTCAAATCGACTGGGCAGAAGCGGGGTTTGGAGTGGCTATCATTCCTGAGTTTGCAATATCAACTAAGCAACATTTGAAATCAAAAGTGACACCATTAACGAACTTCTCTAGTACTAGCCTTGGCTATATTGTGAGGCAGAACCAAGTTTTGTCTAAAGCGACCAAGCAGTTATTAGGCTGGGTGAATGATGAAATTACTCTGTTACAAAACAAATAAACGCCATCACTGACTTTGAGTTACCTGAGCCTGCCAAGTGTGGGCTTTGAGGCTTTGTTCCGCGAGTTGCTGATACAGTTCGGGGTTATCCATGGCAATACGTGTGGGTTTACTCCTATATGAAAGTTTTCAGTTAATTCCGCTGGAACAAACTGCGTACCTTCCTCAATCGCAATAATCAATTATTCCAATATCGGATAAGCCCTCAGGTACAAGTTATCGGGATAGTGTGTTGGGATGAACCTCTTACCAGATAACACAAACAGCTCTTCTCCCAAAAAGTGCTTCAATTTTTTGATTTTTTGGCTAACAGCAGGTGTCGTAACGCAAAGTTTTTCGCTGGCTTTTCTTAAGCTTTGTTCTTGGTAAACGGTGATGAACACCTTTAATAGATTCAAATCGACACTATTAAATTTCACGCTCTCACCATAAAGTTTTGCTTAACCAATCCTTAAGTTTATATAAATTCAGTTAACGCCATACGCTTTGTATAGTATTGGCATGTTCACGCATTACACGGACGTAATGAGACAACACTATGAGGTCACAATGTTATTACGTCGTTCCACCCTATCAATTACGTCCGTTGGCTCACGAATTTGCGGCGACCTACCAAATAACGCCACGATCCAACGTACTAGGGCTTAATGGCCGGTTAATCGACCAAGAACTACGGGTTAGAACAATAGAGTTCAACAAATTAGTAGAGAGGGGTAGGTGCTCCTTTCTCTTGTTCAATTTAGGGTCTTAGTCGAGTTCATTTTCAATATTTATCACGATCAAGGAAGTCATTACATCAACTAAGGCATGTTAATGATTCAGCAATATAGAGTTAGAGCTATAACAACTTTTATTTTTATCCTTTTATCGATAGCTAGTTCTATCGTTAACGCCGCTTCATTAGAAGAAATACAATTGTCATTGCTCAACGATGTATCTTCATTAGAGCAAGCGCACCAAGCCCAAGATATCGCGGAAAATGAGCAAGAATTCTTAGAAAACATTTTAAGAAGAAAGAATGATCATTTCAGAACGCATTTATCACAAAATCATGCTCGACAAAGTACAAAAGAGAGCGCATCAAACCTTTTGTTATCTCAAGTTGAGTTGCTGCAGCGCTTGCTCAATCTGAGCGAGAGTAAAATCAATACATTGGCGTACGACTTTCGCGCTGCAAGTGAAGAGCACAGAGGGAGCTTGTTTGAGCAACTTCAACGTCGCTCAATACTTATGGATACTTACTACCAGCAGTTGATGAAAACGTTGGTTGAACTCGAACCTCATGATATTGAATTTGATACCGCTAAGTTACAGTTCCAGCAATCATTGGACGAAAGAGTGAACTTTCTTACCAACATCATTTTGTACAAAGAAGCCAAGATACTTGAATTGGAACAGCGCCGTACCTTTATGAAGGACGATGATGAAGCACTAGCCAAAGCTCTTGAACTACAAAATATAGAATTCGAAATCGTGATCCACAGCTTCAAGTCTGCGATTGGAATAATGGATAAACTCGATGTTGATACTACAGACCATCTCGCGTTACTGGATCAGATAAAAAGACACCTTCAAAAAGACGTCTTGGACGTTGATGTCGCTTATTCCTTTCTAGAAGACACTGTGGTGTCTTTTCGGCTGTGGTTAGTTGATAAAGCACCATCACTGTTCGTTCGACTATTACTGTGTTTCACCATACTGTTTACCGCAAGAAAGATTGCGAACATTGTTGCGACTGGTGTCGGAATGAGCGTAAAAAGCGCCAAGATGAACTTCAGCGTGTTAATGCAAAACTTCTTCACATCAATTGCTTCTAAAGCCGTGATGTTTATTGGTGTGCTGGTGGCACTATCTCAGGTGGGCATTGAACTAGGGCCGCTTCTGACCGGTCTTGGTGTGGCGGGTGTCATAATCGGTTTCGCCTTGCAAGATACGCTCTCCAATTTTGCTTCTGGTGTGATGATCCTTATCTATCGCCCTTACGATGTCGGGGATCTGGTCAAGGTGAATGATATTCAAGGCACCGTTAACAAAATGAGCTTAGTGTCGACAACGATTCAAACGGTTGATAACCAAAGGTTGGTTATTCCCAATAACAAGATTTGGGGCGACGTGATCAATAACATTACGGCAGAACACATCCGACGAATCGATATGGTGTTTGGCATTGGCTACAAGGACGATATCGATAAAGCTAAACAACTTTTTATGGATATCTTGCTCGCTGATGAACGAGTCTTACCGACGCCAGAGCCAATGGTAAGAGTGCACTCTCTCAATGACTCATCCGTCGACTTTATTGTGCGACCATGGGTCAACACAAGTGACTATTGGGAAGTGTATTGGGATATGACCGAGAAAGTGAAAAAAGCACTCGATGCAGAAGGAATCTCAATTCCATTCCCGCAACAAGATGTGCATTTGTATACCCATAATTCAAACTAGCTCGACATTACCTGAATTTACAGTCAAAGCCATTTCTGATCGGGAAGTGGCTTTTTAATTTGTATCGAAAATACAACGAATTCAAACAGAGCAAAGAACAGAGTTCCTCGCAGGCAATAATACGGTTTAGCAAAAGGGAGCAAACGATTTTCGCAAACATGAGAATAAGCCGTAAATAAAATTTCGCCTATAAATTAATCACAAGCCAAAAGTAACCTCAATTCAGCATGTTACCTAGGATTGAGGCTATACATGGCTTACAAGCGTTGTTGTGCTGTCCCCAATTTTTGAATTGATAACTGTACATGTTATCAAATTGTGTTATTGATAAATCTAATTTTTAGTAAGGCAGCGAAGCGTCAACAGAATGAATGTCACATGCTTTGTATGTGGAAAAACCAAGGTCTATTCAAACGTTTCTTACTGAAATTTGAGTCTATTAAAATAATACTAATATCAAGAGCTACATACATGAATATAAAGAAAAAGCTGTATTCGTTAGGGATGTTTTCTATCTTAGGGATGGTTTCACTCCTTTTCACCACATCACAATTCGCAGACACCACCGCTCAAATGAGCGAAGCTAAACAAATCACCAAAGAACTCGAAGTGCGATTGCTCAACCTTCGCCGCAACGAGAAAGATTTCTTACTTCGCAGTGATTTGAAATACCTCGACAAGTTCGATGTTAACTACAACAAATTCCTAGCGTCTGAATCACAACTTAACGCCGTGCTGAACGACTTGGGTTTAGCGAACAGCACACACTTGCGTGAAGATATTGAAACGTACCACACAAGCTTTGTTAACCTAGTGAAAGCCAGTGAAGTGTATGGATTAGCAAGAGACAGAGGCTTGCTTGGTCAATTTCACGAAGTGTTAGACAGCATCAGTGCGACCGCCAGCGCTGAACAAAAAGTCGAGCTGTACTTATTCAACGATCTGATTGAAAAGGGCACATTCGACCCGAGTGTTCTGTCTATTACTTCTAATACGGGAAGCTCTACTGCTTTGATAGATGCTGCGCGTCAAGTGGTTGAGCAGAAACGTGTGATTGGCATAAAGCATAATGAAGGTCTGTTAGGACAAGCACGCTCAGGTTCTCACGCGATCGAAACTCAATTCAAAGAGTTCTCTGCCGTGTTAGAGCAAGAAACCCAACAAGAGATGGACAAACTATCACTGATCAACAACATCCTTTGCGTCACGTTACTTGTGTCGATCATTCTGTTCAGCTGGTTAATCGTCCGTTCTATTATTGGCAAGATTGAGTCATTGCTTTCAGTGATCCGCAACATCGTGGATTCTAACGATGTGTCGATTCGTTCGCACCTTGATGGCAAAGACGAACTGAGCACGTTAGGCCAATACTTCAATCAATTACTTGATCAACTTGAAGGTCTTATCGCGGCATCTCAAGCTAAGTCACTTCAACTGACTCAAAGCACATCGAACATGCATGATGAGCTTGAATCGGTAATCAAGCAGTTTGAAGTGCAAGCTAACCACACCTCGACCATGACGACATCGGTACAAGAGATGGTGTTAACGATTGGCGAGATCTCAGAAAGCACATCGGTTGCCGCTGAAGGTGTGCACCAAGCGAAAGTGAACGCCGATAAAGGCCGTGAAGTGGTGGTAGACACCATCAGCAACATTACTCAATTGTCTGAGCGCCTTTCAAGCAGCCAAGAATCGATCAGCTCACTGAACCATCATGTTGATCAAATCGGCGATGCAGTAAACATCATCCAAGGTATTGCAGAACAGACCAACTTATTGGCACTAAACGCAGCGATTGAGGCAGCACGTGCTGGTGAACAAGGCCGAGGCTTTGCCGTGGTTGCAGATGAAGTTCGAGCTCTTGCAAGCAGAACGCATCAATCAACAACCGAAATCACCAGCGTTGTGACAGCAATCCAAAGCCAAATGAACGCTTCAATGACCGAGATTGGCGAATGTAATCAGCAAGGCCAACTGACTCTGAAAGATTCTGAAGAGCTAGATGCTAGCCTGCAGCTTATCTTGAGCGACATGGAAAGCATTCAAGGCAATTCAGAACGTATTGCATCAGCAATTGAAGAGCAGGGCGCAGTGATGGCACAAGTGAGTGACTCAATCACAGAGCTAAACACTATCTCTAACGACAACAACGCATCAGCTCAGCACTGTTTAGTTGAAGTCGATAAGGTCGCAGAGCAAGCCCATGATATGGATAAAGCCGTGGCGCAGTTCAAAACGTCGTAACATTCCTGGAACTAACTAAAACCAAAGGCGCAGATAATCTGCGCCTTTTTTTTCATCTCTAGATTAAGAATTTACGTATGGTGAACCATTTGGAATGAACATTATCACTATTTTAACTTGTGACATTTTCTTAATCACAGTGTTAGGTCTATATTTTTAAGTAACAACAGTGGACTGATAAGAACGGAGATCGAGTTGGTTATCTTAGCTATTGCGAGGTTCAAGGAGGATCAAAAGGAAGCGATGAGTAAGAACTTCGTAAATCTTTCTGAATCTTTATGCGCGAGTGGTAACGATATTATTACTATTACGCCAACTGGTTTTATTACGAGCCTCCCTATTGAACAATTTACTTTTCGTCAAACGAGTCGCTATGAATCTCTGTTAGAAGGAGCCAATAATCTTATTCTCCTTTGTAAGCTTTTAAACCAACTTCTTATAGAGAGGCAAAGCGTAAATGTAAATATTCATATCGCGACGCCCATTGAGCTATTGCTTGTATTTTTGTTTTTAGATTCGAAGTATAGAAAGAATACTACGATTTCAATTTGGCAGTCTTACTTGAGTTATCAAGAATTTAAGGATAACTATCAGTTTTTCATTAAAAATTGGACCGATTATGCCCACTTACTTGTCTTTAATTCATTCATTTCTGCGCCTATTTATGCGCGACTATTACGATTTTTCCATCAAGTATGTGTACATAATGAGTATCAGAAAAATCAACTAATCAGATGTTCAAGCTTCCCAATAACTTATATTCCTGTAGGCGTTTTTTCCGAACGTTTCTCTAAAGATGAAACACAACCACACAATGAAAAATTGGAGTTGTTGTACATAGGTCATGCAAAACCATCAAAAGGGGTGGATGTACTAATTGATATAGTCAAAAAGGTGAGGGAACGAAATCATGTTGATTTTCAACTAACACTCTGCTTGAGCGGCTTTGGAGATAGCGATCGTATACAACGAATTGTGTTCGACCATAAGCTTGAACAATACGTCAGATTTAAAACGAAGATAGATATTGTACAAGAAATGACAAGTGCAGATTTGCTTATTCTTCCACTGAGAACTTGTGTTGGAACAAGTTTAACTCCAAACCTGATTATCGAAGCGATATCTTGCGGTCTTCCTATTGCGGTACCCGAATTTGAGCAACTCGAAGAAGTCATTCAGTTTGATTGCAACGCAGTCAAATTAGATCTTCATGATTTAGATAGTTGTGCAAAAACCATAGAAAGTGTTGTTGAAGAAAACCAATTACCTTACCTATCCCGCTATCAGACAGCCCAGTTCGAAAAGAACCATACGCTAGAACACTTTGTCACAGGATATGCTCGTGCGTTGAAACTAGACGGGAGAAGTCATGGATAAGATTAGCTTTATTGCCCCATGCTTCAATGAAGAATCTGTCATTGAAGAGTACTACATAAGACTGTGTGAAATAGCTGATACTTACAACGAATATGAATTCGAGTTTGTCGTGGTAAATGATGCGAGTGAAGACGGCAGTGCTGTGTTATTGGATAATCTTGCTACTAGGGATATTAGGTTAGTTATTATTCACTTAGCTGCGAATGTTGGACAACAAACTGCGTTATTCGCGGGGATCGAAGCTGCTAAAGGTGACATCAACATAACCATTGATATTGACTTACAAGATCCTCCCGAACTTATTAAGTTATTCATTCAAAAGATCGAAGAGGGCTTTGAAGTTATTCATGCTCAGCGTTTGTCTCGAGCTGAAGAAACTGCGTTTAAAAAGCTTAGTGCTAAGTTGTTTTATCGCTTTCTATCCATTACGTCCTCTGTACGTTTGATTGATGATTGCGGAGATTTTCGGGCCTTCACCAAACCGGTGAGGCAAGCCGTATCTATGTACCGAGAAAAGCATAAGTATTTGAGAGGCATATTCGCTATTGTCGGTTTTAATCAGACAATAGTGCAGTATGAGAGAGAGGCTAGGTACTCTGGTGAAAGTAAATACTCGTTAGCCAAAATGATAGCTCTAGCGTCAGATGCCGTGCTTAACTTTTCTCGTTTCCCTATCCAGTTAATGTTTGTAGTTTCGACGTTGATGTGGTCCTTAGGTCTAATCTACTTAAGCAAGGCGTTAATAAGTAAATTTCTTTTCGAAACGACAATTGATGGTTGGACATCTATTATCTTTTTTCAGGTTTTCTTTTCTGGAATCTTACTCTTTTTCGTTGCACTCATTGGATCCTATGTTGGTCGAATATTTGAACAAGGTCAGGAAAGACCGGACTACGTTGTTCGATACACCAAGAATGTAAAACATAACGATGACAATAGTTAAATTCGGCTCTATTGGAGTTATGAATACGGTACTGAGTTATCTTATTTTTCTTGTTCTTATTCGGTTAAATGTACATTATTTAACTGCAAGCGGACTGTCTTTTATAGTCGGCACATTGTTTAGCTATACCGTAAACTCTAGATATACGTTTTATGTTCAAAGAAATATTTTGGACTTTACAAAGTTTTTGTTTGTCACTATAGCATCGCTCTCGTTTGGTCTATTACTACTTTATATATTGAAAAGTAAGTTAGGTATTCCTGTGCTAATTGCGCAAATGTTTGTAGTCATCGTTCGTTTTCCGTTCGTTTATTTACTTATGAAGTTCGTAGTTTTCGGACTTAAACGTTCATCTTGATGAGTCAGGTAGGAGGAGTGAATTATTCAAACTAATAAACAGAAAAAGCAAAAATTCTACAGCGATCCTAAGACTGTTGAGCAGTATGAGAAGCTTAGATTCTCAAATGTAGGGGGGCAGTTTGTTCACGAACTAGAAGAGCAGACATTTGCTAAACTTCTTGAAAATGCAACGCAACCCGGAAACATCTTGGATATCCCTTGCGGGACCGGTCGAATGTTTCCAATGCTTAAGGAATTAAGTTTTGAGAATATCTATGGCGGAGATTACTCTGATGAAATGCTAACACAGTGTCAATCAAACGGGCATTCTGATTTAATAAATATATCCAAACGAGATATTTACGATACGAAGTTTGAACCTAATAAATTTCATGCCATTTTATCCAGTCGCTTTTTATTTCACTGTGATGACCAACCCCGTTTATTTATAGAGTTTAAGCGATTAATAAAACCAAATGGTTATCTAATTTTTGATACGCTTAATTGGTCCCCTCGTAGTAGGCTTTCATTTTACTCAAAAAAGTTAGGGGGGGATATTTTCATAAATGATCATAAAAGTATAATTTCGCTTGCGAATCAATATGGATTTACAGTAGTAAAATCACAGAATGTCTTTATGTTCCCTAGCTTCTTATATAATTTTATACCAAGTTTTTTAATGAGTTTAGTACGTAGGTTGGAGTTGGTTTGGCCTAGTATTTTGAAAACTAAGACAGTTTGGTTACTACAAAAAAATGATTGAACGACGAGTACAAAGGTTAATCAACGTCGGACTCTTTCTTTGTTTTATCATGTATATTTTCATCGCATTTAATTCAGTTTTGATTAATGATGACTATATGGCTTTGTACACTATGTGGCTGTTGAGTGATGGAAAGGAAGCAAGTGTTGACTTCAATATTGACAGCTATACATTATTATTCGATTTGTTAGCACCGCTTTACTACATTGTTGGGGAGAGGATAGAAATAGTATATCTCTATCGTATGCTCTTTATTTTCTTAATACTCATTGCTTCTAATCAAATTTACTTACTTATACGGATCTTTTTTAATAGCTCAGTAGCGCTTATTACCTTAATTTTCATCCTAACAACGACTGCAATGTTTATGAGAGGGCTAGACTTGAGGCCTGACTTGCCAATACTCGTTCTATGGCTTCAGATATTAGTTGTTATATACGTTAAGAAAGATAAACCCGGAACAAAAATGTTCTTGATTGGATTTTTGTGTAGTTGTGCCTTACTTTTTAAATTCAAAGCAATATTAATTGGTGTCGTAATTGGTATTTATTTATTAGCTGGCATTAGCCAACCACATTTTTTTAAGAAAACAGTGGTAAAAGTTATGGCTTTCGTTAGTGGTAGCTCCGTTTGTATAATGTTGTTCTATTTTTTTGGAAGTGAAGCAACATTTAATATATTTTTAGATACAACCCAGGATTTATTACTTTATTCAGTTAATCATACTTCAGAAAATGTTTCATTGCGTATTAAGGTCTTAGGTCGTTATTTTATTCAAGACACTGTGTTTTGGCTGTTAAGTGTGTCAGGATTTTTTATCGCATGTCTCCAATTTAAGAAGTGGGACTATCAGCAACAGTCGTGTCTACTCGCGATGTCATTTTTGTTGTTACTGACGATATTGGCCAACCCACATTATCATGCATATAACCTTGTGACACTATATCCACTAATGGGAGTTTTCTGTGCATTCTCCATCAATTTCTTGTCATCAAGCAGAAAGATATCGAGAGAGACTAAAATTAGATTATCAATCATCGTTATCTCAATCTCAGTTATCAAAGGAACTATAATTCATTATTATCGAGACAATCAACACCAAATAGCATTACATCAGTTTATTAAAAACAATACGCTATATGTAGACTCTGTTTTTGCATATGAAGGCCTTGGGTTATTTCGACCGTCAACCTACCACTGGAGAACTTCAGCGATCAAAATTAATAATTACTGGGAAGGTAGATACAATGTGTGGCAAGAGATTTTATCAGAAAAACCTATTCTCGTTTTAGAGAGTTATCGAATTCCAGAATGGTTATTGCAAGAAGATCGTGTTTCTCTCTACACTCATTATGTTGAGATTGCACCTCATGTGCTTACATTAGGATTTTCTAACGGTTCAAATATTGAGGGAAATATACTTCGAGAAGGACTGTACAAGGTCACAAACTCAGATGGGGAAATATGTCTTCTCGATGAAAAACGGTATTTTTCTGGGGAGAGTCTATGGCTGAAAGCTGGTCCGCATACTCTTTCTACAGAAATTGGGATTTGCACGATACAGTGGAATTTTACCAAAGGCGCGTTGGAGGAACTGAAGCGAAGCAATAGCCGGAGTAAGCCATATTTGTATAGCCCTTAGCTTATTCTAGTGAATTGACCTCCCAACATTGAGTATGAAACATGGCGAAAACGGTGAGTTTAGGAGAAACGAAAAAACGGCCCTAACTGGGGGAAGGTTAGGGCCGCTGTGTTACGTATTTTAAAGAAGGAGATTTACTTGCTTCGGCCTTCCAAAACATCAAGTGCCAGCTCAACCGCTTTATCAATATTGTCGCATCCCGCTAACTTACCTGAGCTAATAGGACCAAGCACATTAGCGTATAACGAGAGCTGCTTGTTAAATGGCAGGCTCAACTGCTCATATAAACGCTGGCGAATCTCGGCATGTTGCTCAGGAGCGTGAGCAGCAAGGTTTTTTAAAGTGTCATAAACAAGAGTGGTGGTAGTGTTCATTCGTCTCTTTATCATTAAGTGGGAGGCGTCTATTTTATAATCTTTATGGGCACTTTTACTGTGATATATATCATACAATATTATTAATATTTTGTGTCTTTTTGATCGAATGAGAATAAGGAATTCCAAAATAGACTTAAGTATCTGTGAAATAAAGCTAAAATTTTGACAGGCTATAAAGCATAGTAACGAACTTACGATAGAGCCTGCTTTAGCTTACTGTAATGGGCGGCTGAATCTCACAGTAAAAGGAACAACATGCACTACGACGTATTCAATGGAGATGCAGACGGCATCATCGCTTTACTGCAACTGCGCCTAAATGAGCCAAAAGAAACTGTACTGATCACTGGTGTAAAGCGTGATATCAAGTTGGTTTCTCAAGTGGTCTCTAAATTGGCGGGGCAGGGCGATCAAGCGGATGTTTTGTCTGTTACGGTCCTAGATGTATCTATGGAGAAGAACCTTCTGGCTTTACATTCGTTACTTGAGGCTAACGTTGAAGTGTTCTATTGCGACCACCATCGCACAGGCGATATACCTCAGTCTAAGCATCTTGAGACTCTTGTTAATACGGCACCTGAATGTTGCACCAGTTTGTTGATAAACCAGAAGTTAAAGGGTGAGTATGTTGCGTGGGCCATTGCTGCTGCCTTTGGTGATAATTTAAAAGCGGTAGCTTCACAATTAGCGTTAGAAAATGGCTTTGACCGATCCCAAACTGATTTTTTGGAAGAACTGGGTACTCTCATTAATTACAACGGCTACGGCTCGTCACTGAGTGACTTGCACTTCACGCCAATCAAGCTTTACCAAGCTCTCTATCAATATCCGAATCCGTTCGCTCTCTTAGATGACAAAGATTCAGTTTTCTATCGTCTTCGTACTGCTTATCAAAATGACAACCAACATTTATCAAACCTAGTACCCATATATGAGAGTGAAGTTGCGCGTGTGTTTGAATTGCCAAGTGAGACTTGGGCAAGGCGTATTAGTGGTGTCTTTGGCAATGAAATCGTTAATCAAGACCCATGTCGAGCGCAAGCGGTGTTAACTAAAAACCAAGATGGCGAATCTTATACTGTGAGTTTGAGAGCGCCGTTATCAAATAGAACGGGTGCAGACGAAATTTGTTCTCGTTTTGAAACGGGGGGTGGAAGAAAAGCAGCAGCTGGCATCAATCAACTCACTGAAGAAAATAAAGTGAATTTTATTTCATTAATTGAGAGTTATTATTCGCCTTTGGGCAATTATATCGATAGTTAACTCTCGATCTGACAACTGAAAATACAATAATTGTCACCTACATCTTTGGTTGTTCGTGTGCACATCTAGCATACGAACAGTTAATAGACCTAATCAATTTTAGTGATATCACTCGCAATGCAAAACTTCAGTTAGGCCAGTAAATACGGGGGTTTCTAGACCTTTTTCTCTTATTCTTAGCCGAACGTGTCCACTTAACTATTTTTACACATTCATCTTAATTACCTACGTGAATTAAGATTCTAGACCTATTTACCTTATCAATAGTTTAGCTCGACAAATCAAAATTTTAGCATTTCAATTTGAATGAAAAGTCAAAATCATATTGATTCTTATATTCAATCCGTGACTTAAAATCACAAGTTAAATCAAAGGTCATCTTTTCTTATAAATTCCATTACTTGTCTATAAATATTCATGGCTAAAATGAATTGATTCGGTTGTGATGGGCACAGCTGTTGAGTAAGGGAATGGAATTGATGTTGAAACGTAAAGCTCTGCAATTAGCGGTATCTGTCGGAATGGCCGCAATGTCTGGCGCTGTTTATGCGAATGGTTCAGACATGACGAATCCAGATTCTGGTGTCGTAGTGGGTTATTGGCACAACTGGTGTGATGGTGGTGGTTACCAAGGTGGCAATGCGCCTTGCGTAACATTGGATGAAGTGAACCCAATGTACAACATCGTGAATGTGTCATTCATGAAAGTGTACGATGTGGCGGATGGTCGAATCCCAACTTTTAAACTGGACCCAACCATTGGGCTGTCAGAACAACAATTTATTGACCAAATCTCAGAACTCAACAAGCAAGGTCGTTCTGTCCTGTTAGCTCTGGGTGGTGCAGATGCACACGTAGAACTAGAAACCGGTGATGAAAGAGCCTTTGCTGATGAAATTATTCGTCTGACTGAGCGTTACGGTTTTGATGGTCTGGATATCGATCTGGAACAAGCTGCAGTGACAGCAGCCAACAACCAAACTGTTATTCCTGATGCGTTAAAACTGGTGAAAGATCATTACCGTGCTGAAGGCAAAAACTTCCTCATCACGATGGCGCCTGAATTTCCGTACTTAACGTCTGGTGGTAAATATGTACCATACATCGACAATCTAGAAGGTTACTACGACTGGATTAACCCTCAATTCTACAACCAAGGTGGCGATGGTATTTGGGTTGATGGCATCGGTTGGATTGCACAAAACAATGATGAATTGAAAGAAGAGTTCATCTACTACATTTCTGATTCTCTAATCAACGGTACTCGTGGTTTCCACAAGATCCCACACGGCAAGTTAGTGTTTGGTATCCCTTCGAGCATTGATGCTGCAGCGACGGGCTTCGTGCAAGATCCTCAAGATCTTTACGACGCATTTGAGACCTTAACGACTCAAGGTCAGCCTCTGCGCGGTGTAATGACGTGGTCTATCAACTGGGACATGGGAACCGATAAGAACGGCCAACAATACAACGAACAGTTCATCAAAGATTACGGCCCATTTGTTCATGGGCAAGTGACACCGCCACCGGTTGAAGGTGAGCCAGTGCTGAAAGGTGTTGAAAATGCGCGTGTTCTTCATGGCAGCGCATTTGACCCAATGGAAGGCGTAACTGCAACAGACAAAGAAGACGGCGATTTAACGTCTTCAATTGATGTTGAAGGATATGTTGAAACAGCAGTTATTGGCACTTATGTTCTGACTTACCGTGTGAAAGACAGTGACGACAACGAAACCACCAAAGCAAGAACGGTAGAAGTTTACAGCCAAAAACCGGTATTCGATGGCGTATCTGATACGACAGTAATACTTGGTACTACATTCGACCCAATGGCTGGTGTGACGGCGAATGATGCTGAAGATGGCGACCTAACGAGTTCTATTACACACACTGGCAGTGTCGATGTGAATGAAATGGGCAACTACTCGCTTGTATATAGTGTGACAGACAGTGCGCATCAAACCGTCACTGCTGAACGTAAAGTGTCTGTGACTGACGGTTCTAACTGTGCTGCTGCATGGGATGCCGACACGGTTTATGTTGAAGGCGACCAAGTTTCACATGACGGTTCAACGTGGGCAGCCGGTTGGTACACTCGTGGCGAAGAGCCGGGAACAACAGGTGAGTGGGGCGTTTGGAGAAAGGTTTCAGATTCTTCTTGCGGTGGTAACCCTGATCCGGGTACAGATCCTGAACTTGAAGTTTCGGGTCTCCAGTCTGAATACGCACCTGATAACGGTGATGTCCGCTTGGATCTGACACTAACGTCAAACGAAGCTTTAGATGTGACTGCAATGGTGCTAAATAGTGCAGGTACTTTAGTTGAACAGACTAAAGTAAACCTCGTCGATAGCCAAACAATCACCATCGTTTTGAATGACGTAACTGAAGGCCAATACTCACTTGAAGTTGTTGGTACTGCATCGGATGGTGAAATGGTCATGGTGAATAATTCGTTCTCAGTGAAAGACGGTGGCGGTACTACACCACCTCCAGGTGATTACCCTCCTTATGAAGCGGGCACAAACTACGCAGCCAGTGACATTGTAGTGGGCAGTGATAATGGTTTATACGAATGTAAACCTTGGCCATACACGGCTTGGTGTGCAAGCGCATCTTACGCTCCAGCAGAAAGCCAATACTGGCAAGATGCTTGGACAAAGCTGTAAGCCAGCTAGATTTAGCGGTAGACGCTAGAGACACAAAATAAACGATATAAGAGAGGCTATATGCCTCTCTTTTTTGTGCCTGCAATTCATGACGATGTAGGTTTGGCTTCATTAAAACCGATTTGTAATCTCAAGCTTGAGTATACGCCTTGCTCCAGATCAAAATAAGAGTGATTATCAATTGTATTAATAGGTTGATAGATGCACTATGCGCACAGTGAATTTTCAATTTTGTGAATATCTAAATAATGAATCTAGCGCAAGTCGACCTTAACCTCTTAGTCATCCTTAAGCACCTTTTAGAAGAAAAGCATGTGTCCAACACGGCATTGGCACTCGATATGAGTCAGCCAACGGTGAGTCGTTCGCTGCAAAAACTGCGCACTGTATTTAACGATGATTTGTTGGTGAGAGCGGCTTATGGCTATGAATTGACGCCAAAAGCGGAAGCGATTAAACAAGATCTTAATTCTGTACTTACGCGCTTAGAAAAGCTTGTTCACGGAGACGTATTTGAACCTCAGACTAGTGACAATACCGTTCGTTTTTTTGGCTTGGTTCCTCAAGTTTCACACTTATTGCCAAAAGTAGTGGCACAAATTCGCAAACAAGCACCGAACATGGTGGTTGATATCGACTCTATACCTAAACGTCATTTCGAACCTTTGTTGTCTGGCGATGCGCACTTCGTGTTGTCAACGCATGAGCCGTTAAGCTCTGAGCAAAACCTGTATCGAATGTTCGTTATTAGCCGTGATTATCGCTTATTGATGAGTAAAGACCACCCGTTGGCAGACAAAGAGATCACAGTCGATGATTTACTTAACAGCCAACTAGGTCAGATTTCGCTGCAAGGTGACAAAAAACTCTCCATTGAAAATCGCTTTAAAGATTTAGGCTTGATTGATAAGCAGCGCCAACTATCGATTCCGATTCAGCTGTCCAACTTTAATATTGCTGCGGATATCGCTGAGACGACTGACATCATATTTCACTTACCGACACCGTTTGTCACACAAGCCGCTAATCAAAGAGATTTAATTTGTAAACGCGTACCTAAAGCCATCAGAAGCCCATCAGAAGATGTGTATCTATATTGGCACAAACGTTTCCACAATGATCCTATGTGTCGATGGGTTCGCAATCTATTTAAAGAGATATATACCTGATTTATCTGGGTGGTGAATGTGATTTTAATAATGCCATTGAAATGAATATGACTTTGTTTTGTTATTTGAAAGATGAATAGCGAGAATCAATTTTTGGTATGAAACTTTCGTTGATAAGAATGGTACTAGGTTGTTTAATGCAAACCATTATCATTACCAATCACATATAAGAATAAATATCATGTCTGAGAGATCTCTT
>PJEL010002388.1_pt1 | contig 17326 bp, 13 predicted proteins | sample 1853271 | NCBI WGS metagenome assembly PJEL01 (sample SAMN08108733, study PRJNA415343) | Invertebrate metagenome, whole genome shotgun sequencing project. | host: Globobulimina | place: Sweden: Gullmar Fjord | collected 2015-08
ACGTTTCTAAGCCGTGTCCCTCACCGGACATTAGCGAGGCTTGAGCCGTGTGCTTGGAAACTGGCAAGCACGGTTCTTAGGGGGCCAGGGGCCAGTAATGACCTCTTGGCTACCCGGCACCTACACATCAAAACTTCTCTGATGATGCACTATTACAATGTCAGAGGGGTTATGATAAGTAGGCCATGTCATTTCGAGACCGCAGGATGATTTGATATTCAAATCAGAAATCCCTGCAGAGTCACAATAAACAGAAAGGTCTAAGGCAGCAAAACCAAACTACAAAGCCTAGCGCTGCTGCCTATAAGTTTTTGGGGTAATTCTTACTTCAAGCAAGGGGGATTTGGCTTTTGCTCGCTGGGGTAATTTGGGAGACACTCCCAGGACACTCCCATTACACTCCCATTACACTCCCATTGACCGAGGTTATGGTTGTTAGAAATGTAGCTACTGCGAGAAACCCATCATGGCTTGTCTGACAAGTTGTCTTGACCCTAAAAACTTTTGAAATGGAGGTCTAGCTCTATTTTTGGAGGAGAGTGAACAATGCAACTATATTTAGTCCAACATGCGGTAGCAAAATCAAAGCAAGATGATCCTGAGCGGTCACTATCAGAGCAAGGGTTGGCCGATATTAGTCAGGTGGCGGCTTATGTAAGCGATTATGCCTCGCCTCACCAAATTGTGCATAGTGGCAAACTTAGGGCTAAACAAACGGCTGAAGTATTGGCCGAGGCTCTTACGCCGGCTGATGGTCTTGCCATTTCCGCAGACCTGTCTCCTATGGCTGACACCTCGATTTGGGCTGAACGGCTGGCCGAGATGCATTTAGAGGTGATGCTGGTCGGTCATTTGCCGCATTTAAGCAAATTGGCTGCTTTGCTTATCTGTCAAGATGAAGCAAAAAAGGTCATCAGCTTTCAAAACGCGGCTGTTGTCTGTTTACACCGTGATGAGGCCGGGGGGTGGTCGGTTTTGTGGGTTGTCACACCCCAAATTACGGCCTGAGCTCCCAAGTTCATATTTTCAAGGAGTACAACTATGTGCGGACGATTTTCCTTAAAAAGCAATAAAAAAGAGTTAGCCGAGTCGTTTGTTGATTTTGAAGCTCCGGAAGAGTTCACACCACGCTATAATATTGCCCCCTCGCAAGCCATAGCGGTGGTTGCTAACAATGGTCAAAGCAAAATTGAGTTTTTTCAGTGGGGTTTGATTCCTGCTTGGGCTAAAGACCCCAAAATCGGCAACCGCATGATTAACGCTCGCTCTGAAACATTGGCTCAAAAACCCTCCTTTAGAAGTGCTTACAAACGCCGTCGCTGTCTGATTTTGAGCGATGGTTTTTACGAATGGCGGCGCAATCCTGATAAAAGCAAAACCCCAATGTACATTCATCTGAAATCAGAGCAACCTTTTGCTTTTGCCGGATTATGGGAGTCGTGGCATTCGCCGCAAGGGGATAATATTCTGTCGTGTACTATCATCACCACCCAACCCAATGACTTTATGGCAAACATCCACAACCGTATGCCCGTTATCCTGCCCCGTGAGGTTTATGCTCGGTGGCTCGACCCAGCTGAACAAAAATCAGAGCAACTTCAAACGCTGCTTACTCCCTACCCCGCCGAAGAGATGACAGCTTATCCGGTTTCAACTGTGGTAAACAATCCACGCAATGATGTGGCCCAATGTGTTGAGCCAGTTGAAAGATAGCCCTCACCCCCCAACCCCCTCTCCCAAATTGGGAGAGGGGGAGTCTAAACTTTGCAAAGTCTTTGCAAGGCAGGGCAAGGATGGGGGCGAGGGGCATTTTCTGAGGAGAGAGTCTTGAGCGAGACAAATAGTGCTAAAACAGAACGCCACCGGGTTGTAACTTGGGCTGACCCTTCAATTGGAGCCACAGCGGCCCTAACTATGTCCGGGTTGGAGTATTTAAAAGCTATGGCGGCTGGAGAAATACCGTCCCCTGCTATAGCCAAGTTGGTCAATTTTCAATTTGTCGAATTTGAAGAAGGTCGGGCTGTTTTTGGTGTCGATCCTGCTGAATATCATTACAACCCTTATGGTAGCGCACATAGTTGATAATTGATAATTGATAATTGGTAGTTGGTAGTTGATAGTTGATAATTACTGAGTTGGAGGTGATATGTATGGAAGTTTTACCTGATGGTCTTATTGCTGTTGTTAAACGTGATTGTCCGACCTGTGCTTTGGTTGAGGGGGTGTTGGGTGAGTTAGATGGGAAAAATGGTGGTTTAACCGTTTATAGTCAGGATGACCCCACCTTTCCGGCTAGCGTAGCGGATGTGGTTGATGATACCAGGCTGGAGCAATCGTATAAACTCAACATTGAAATTGTGCCCACCCTGATTCGGGTGGAAGCGGGTCAAGAAGTTGAGCGCATTGTTGGCTGGAATCGCTCTCAATGGGAAGATTTTAGCGGCAGCACGGGTTTAGGGCAATCCTTGCCCGATTTTCGCCCCGGCTGTGGCTCAAAAAGTGTTGAGCCGGGCATTGCCGAAGAGTTGGAAATTCGCTTTGGAGGCCGAATTTTACGGGCCAGGCAAATTGAATTGGCTTCGTTAGAAGATGATATGGAAGCCTGTTTTGAACGGGGTTGGACGGATGGTTTGCCCGTTGTCCCGCCCACCGAAGCCAGAGTATTACGCATGTTGGGGGGTACAAAGCAAACCCCAAGCAAGGTTGTCGGCATTATTCCGCCCAATAATGTTGAATGTACGGTAGAAAAAGTGGCAATCAACGCCGTTATGGCCGGTTGCAAACCCGAATATATGCCCGCTGTTTTGGCTACGGTTGAAGCAGCTTGCATAGATGCTTTTTGTATGCACGGCATTTTGGCGACTACCTATTTTTCCGGGCCGGTAATTATCGTCAATGGTCCGGTAGCTAAAGCTATTGGCATGAACTCCGGGGGAAATGCTTTAGGGCAAGGCAATCGTGCTAATGCAAGCATTGGGCGGGCTTTGCAATTGATTATCCGCAATGTGGGTGGCGGTATACCCGGTGGTGTTGACCGGGCGGTGTTAGGCACTCCAGGTAAATACACCTTCTGTTTTGCCGAACGTGAAGAAGACTCACCCTGGGAATCATTAGCCGTAGAGCGTGGTTTTGCCCCCGATGCCTCAACTGTCACCCTGTTTGCCGGAGATGGGGTGCAACCTGTGTTTGACCAAATTTCACGGACACCGGAATCATTGGCTCGCTCTTTTGCGGCTTCGTTACGCTCGGTGGCCCATACCAAGTTGGTGATGGCTGCGGATGCCTTGCTGGTGATTACCCCCGAACATAGTCGGGTCTTTAAGGAAGCAGGCTGGTCAAAAAACCGACTATATGAGGAGTTGAACAAATTGCTTAATATTCCCAGCGCTGAATTGGTGCGGGGAGCCAACGGTATTGCTGAAGGTATTCCCAAACAACTTCTTGGCGAGAATGAAAACATGCCCAAGTTTCGGCCTGGTGGGTTACATATTATTCATGCTGGTGGCAATGCTGGTATGTTTTCAGCCATCATTACGGGTTGGGTCGCCAGTGGGGCTAAGGGGAGTGAGCCTGTGACTCAAGTGATAAGTGAAAAGTGATAAGTGATAAGTGATAAGTGATAAGTGATAGTTGATGGTTGGGGTTGGGGGTTGTTCATTGATTTAGGAGAGGAGTTTAAGAATGAAGGCTGTATTGTGTAAGGGTTGGGGTAAAGCTGAGGATTTAGTGTTTGAGGATGTGGCTGGTCCGATTCCTAATGAGGGTGAAGTTCGTATTGGTATTTATGCTTGTGGTTTAAACTTTGCCGACACTTTAATTATTGGAGGGCATTATCAAGTTAAACCTCCCTTTCCCTTTAGTCCGGGTTTGGAAATTGCAGGAGAAGTTTTGGAGGTTGGTTCGGGGGTCGAAACTTTTAAGCCGGGTGATCGGGTGGCAGCGATATGTGGTTATGGTGGTTTTGCAGAGGAGGTCTGTGTGGAGGCGGCGGCGGTTTTCCCTATTCCCCAGAGCATAGATTATGTCACTGCGGCTGGTTTTTCGGTGGCTTACGGAACATCTCATGTGGCCCTGACCCAGCGCGGAAATTTGAAGGCCGGGGAGGTTCTGTTAGTTCATGGGGCGGCTGGCGGCGTTGGTCTGACCGCCGTAGAAATTGGCAAACTCTTGGGGGCAACGGTTATTGCCACGGCCAGTAGCCCAGCTAAACTTGAGTTGGTTGCCAGCTACGGGGCCGATCATTTGATCAATTACAAAGAGGAAAATTTCTGTGATCGGGTAAAGGAGATCACCAATGGCAGGGGGGCCGATGTGATTTTTGACCCTGTCGGCGGTGATGTTTTTGACCAATCTCTGCGCTGTATCAACTGGGAAGGGCGCATCTTAGCCATCGGTTTTGCGGCTGGACGCATCCCCAAACTGCCCGTTAATCTGGCCCTGGTTAAAAACTTTAGTGTGGTCGGTTTTTATTGGGGCGGGTATATGCAACGTAAGCCGAGCGTCATCACAGATTCCTTAGCTGTGTTGTTCAAATGGCATGCAGCCGATAAACTAAAACCCCATATTTCTCACACTTATCCCTTAGAACAAGCGGTTGAGGCACTTTATACCTTAATCAAACGCAAAGCAACCGGGAAAGTTGTGCTGACTATGCGCTAATTTTAGATTAGAAAGGGTTAATTTAGATGCAAATTGAATTTTTAGGCACAGGTGGAGCCATAACCACCCCCCGCCCCAAATGCCAATGTCGGGTATGTGTTGAAGCCCGAAAAAAGGGGGTGCCCTATAGCCGTTCGGGGCCAAGTCTTTTTATTCACGGCCCCAATATCCTCTTTGATACACCCGAAGATATTAATTATCAACTCAATCGGGCTGATATTCAAAAAATAGAGGCTGGATTTTATTCACACTGGCATCCTGACCATGTGATGGGGCTTAGAGTCTGGGAAATGAACCTGGATATGCGCCATTGGCCGCCCCAAAGTAAGCAAACTGACATTTACATTCCCCAACAAGTGGCTCAAGATTTTAGAGAACAATTGGGTATATGGGAGCATTTAAGCTATTTGCAAAAGATACAGGTAGTCCGCTTAAATGAGTTAAGTGATGGCGATACCGTGACCCTAAATCAGGTTGATGTCCACCCCTTTCGGCTGGCAGCCGATTATGTTTATGCCTTTTTGCTCACCAGCGAAGGGAAACGGATTTTGATTGCACCCGATGAGTTGGTCGCTTGGGATCCTCCCCTCGAGCTTCAGGGGGTTGATTTAGCCATCTTACCGATGGGCATTACCGAGTTTGACCCTTTTGACGGCCAGCGTGTAATGCCGGAAGATCACCCAATCCTAAAGAGTGAGGCCACCTTAGGCCAAACCCTGGCTGTGGTGCGTAAACTCAAGGCCGCTCAGATTATCCTCACCCATATTGAGGAGCCGATGGGCCTTTCTTATGATGATTACCTAAAGTTAGCCACTCATTTACAAAAGGATGGACTTAACCTTACCTTCGCCTACGATACAATGGTGGTTGAGGTCTAAGCTAAGAATTAACCCAAACCATAAATTCAATGTAAAGGACAATCGCCATGCGTTACATTCCCCAAATTATCATTGGGTTTCTTTTACTCCTCTTGATAGGCGTTATTGCTGGCCTCTTTTACCTGCGGGGAAGTCTGCCGCAAACAAAAGGGACGCTTCAAGTCACCGGGCTTGACGGCTCGGTTGAAATTGTTCGTGATGCTGAGGGCGTACCCCATATTTTTACTACAACGGATCATGATGCCTTCTTTACATTGGGTTACGTTCATGCTCAAGACCGCCTGTGGCAAATGGAGTTTCAACGACGGGTGGGGGCTGGTCGTCTGAGCGAGATTTTGGGTGAAGCCACGCTGAACACCGACAAATTTTTACGGACGTTGGGAAGCTATCGAGCAGCTCAAGCTGCCTGGCCTGCTCTAAGTGAGGAGGGGCAGATGGCCTTAAACGCCTACGCTGAGGGGGTTAATGCCTGGCTTGATGAGGGCCACACCTTACCCCCTGAATTTTTGATTTTGGGAGTCGAACCGGAAGCCTGGACCCCGATCGACTCAATTGTTTGGACCAAGATGATGGCCTGGGATTTAGGCGGTAATTATGATCTGGAGTTGTTACGGGTTCGATTGGCCCAAGCTATTGGTGTAGAACGAGCTATTGAACTAATGCCGCCATACCCCAGTGCCGGCACGACTATTTTAGCGGCCAAACAACTTCCGGCCCAAACCATCGACACTCTGTTAGCCCTTGATACAGAGCTACAGTTTGATTTTCAATTGCGGGGCCTGGATGTGGGCAGTAATAATTGGGTGGTAGCGGGTAGCCGCACCGAAACAGGGTTGCCCCTTTTGGCTGATGATCCCCATTTGGGTTCGCGCATCCCCTCAATTTGGTATCTGGCCGAGGTACACGGGGATAAATTGCATGTTGTGGGAGCCACCTTACCTGGGGTTCCGATGATGGTGATTGGACACAATGAGGACATCACCTGGGGAGTCACCAATCTTGACCCGGATGTACAAGATTTGTATATGGAGCGGATTAATCCCCAAAACCTAAATCAATACGAGGTTGAAGGAGCCTGGGTTGATTTAGATATCGTTGAAGAGCCAATTTATGTCAAGGATGAAGCGGAGCCAATTTTATGGGCTGCTCGTAGTACCCGTCACGGCCCCCTTATTAGTGATGTCAGCGGCAGCGTCCAGATGCCAATGGCTTTACGCTGGACTTCTCTGGACCCTGGCGACACAACCTTTGACAGTTTTTTGCAGATTAATTATGCTACCAATTGGGACGACTTCACAAAAGCCCTTAAGAGTTATATCGCTCCCAGTCAAAACTTTGTTTATGCTGACCGAGAGGGTAATATTGGCTACTTTGGCCCCGGTCGGATGCCCATTAGGGCCAAAGGCAATGGCATGATTCCGGTCCCTGGCTGGAATAGTGAGTTTGAGTGGGTTGATTGGATTCCCTTTGAGGAGCTACCGCAAAGTTACAATCCCGAGGTTGGTTATATCGCTACGGCCAATAATCGGGTGGTGGCAGTTGACTATCCCCACTTTATCACCAATGATTGGACTGTCCCCTATCGGGCCGAGCGTATTGTTGAGTTAATTGAAGAAAAGAGCAGCAATGGTCAGAAGATTTCAGTCCAGGATATGGCCGACATTCAGGCCGACCAATACAGCGCCCAGGTCAGAGAGTTACTGCCCCTCTTGTTACAAGTTGAACCCGCCGATGAGCGTCAAACTAGAGCTTTAAATTATTTGCAGAAATGGGAGGGGAATACAAGGGTTGATAGTATTGCCACTTCGATCTATGAAGCCTGGTTTATGCATTTGGGCCGGGCGGTTATAGAAGATGATCTCAGTGGCGACCTGTATGATGATTTTGCGATGCGCCGACACCCAACCTTTTTAAGTAACATCTTGGGTGCAGATAATGAGGTTTGGTGCAACAATTATTTGACCACCCCCAACGAAAGCTGTGTTGATATAGCGGCCCAAGCTCTGGAGAGTGCTTTAGATGACCTGGAAGAGCGTTTGGGTGCTGATATGAGTGACTGGGCCTGGGGTGAAATCCATCGTACTCAATATCCCCACAATCCCTTCAGTCAGGTTGCGGTTTTAAAGAGCATTTTCCATCGGGAAGTTCAAAATGGTGGGGATACCTACACCGTTAATGTGGCCCCTCCTCGCTTTTCTGAAGCTTATTTACAGTACCATGTGCCGAGCTATCGGCAGGTGGTTGATGTGAGCGATTGGCAAAACAGCATCTTTATGCACACTACCGGGCAGTCGGGCAATTTCCTGAGTTCCCATTATGATGATTTGATTGAACGGCATCAAGCGGTGGAGTTTATGCCTATGAGCTTCGGTCAGGAAGCGGTTGAGGGGAGTAGGTTGGTGTTGCAGCCATAAAAACGTTTAACTTACCCAGTTCAGATCCATAAGGCAACTCGTTGGTGTTTAAAAAAGCAATACAGGGAAGATTGGTTGTTAGTTGACTGTGAAGTTCTGCCAGAGTACCCTGTTTATAGGTGACAGAGAGCCCCAATGTCTCAAGCTTACGCACATTAAATGCAGGCGTACCAACTCCTGGCTTCACCTGCAACAGTTTCAACAAACGATCATACCTGGGAGAGAAACCCATATAAATTAGCACCATGGCAGCGCAAGCGGCCAAACATTCGCCTGGCTGGCGTTGCAGCACGTGGGGAACTCGTAAGATGACCGGAGACATTATTCAGCAACGATTTCCCGTGCGGGGGCCTCAACCAAAAATCCGTCTTCATTGGGAATCAATACTGGAGCGAGGGGTACATTTTTTGACAAATATTCCTGGGGCGTTTCTTTAGCCTGATAGGGGGGTAACTTAGCGGCCAGTTCCTCAGCGTTTTGCAAAATCTTGGCCTTGAGTTCGGGTGTAGTGTCCATCAAGCCGGTATTAACATTAACATCAACCGATCCGATTAAACCAACCCGGCCAGCATGCGGGGCACTGTACCGGGCCGGAACACGCCAAACAATCTGCTCACCAATGACCAATGTGGGTGCTTCAGCCCCAAACATATAACTGACTTCATTCAACAGCCAGCGATTAACCTGCAGTCGCGCTTCCTCGGCTGTCAATTTAATTTCAAAAGATCGTTTTACATTTAGGTTGACCCACCCTTTTTCAGGGACCATAAGAGTATCGAGAATAATAACCATAAGATTATTTACTCCTTGCGTTAAATAAGTATAGTTTTATAAGGGTAAAAATACAAGTTCCAGGGTCGTAACGTGACCGCCTGAGTCAGCTTGCAATTCCAAAGCAGAACTACAGGGATTGGGTTTAGAAAGAATTAGGGTGATATGGAATTATCCCTTCTAAATTTAATCCTTGTCGTTACGACGGATATTGTTAGCCTCAAAGTGTTAAGCTAACTTGAACTATACCCAAGTTGTTCTATAGTGAAGCTAAGGTGTCAAATTAACATACGAACACTTAAGACGTTACATTGAACCAGCATAGACAATGGTAAATGCAGGCTTTGTGGCTCGGTTTTGCTGCCTTAGACCATTCTGGTTTTTGCGGCTCTGCGGAAGATTTCTGATTTGAATATCAAATCAACCTACGGCCTCGAAATGACATGGGTCTACGTAGCAGAATTTGTCTAACGGTGTATTACTGCATGAGAAATTATGTCCGCCACAGCAAGCGCATCCCATTTAATGTTACCAACAGTGAAGTGCCGACATCAGCCAAAACTGCCATCCACATGGTGCTTAATCCTAGCAAAACAAGGAATAAAAAAACGGCTTTAATGCCTAGACTAAAGAGAATGTTGAAGTGAATGGTTCTCATTGTGGCCCGACTTAAGTTTACGGTAAAGGGTAGGCGGCGTAGGTCGGGTTGCATGAGGGTGATGTCGGCGGTTTCCATGGCCTGAGTATTGGTCGAGCCGCCGATGGCAAGGCCGACCTGAGCGGTTGCTAAGGCGGGGGCATCATTAATGCCGTCGCCGACCATTGCTACGGGTCCATATTGCTGCTGTAGTTGTTGGATGGCGGTGACTTTGTCTTCTGGCAGTAGCTCTGCCCGAACATCCGTTACGCCGACTTCTTGGGCAATTGTCTCGGCTACCGTTTGGTCATCGCCGGTTAGCATAACTAAATGGGACACCCCGGCTTGTTTGAGCATATTGAGGGCCACCCGACTGCTATCACGCACGGTATCAGCCACTGTAATGGTTCCCAGATATTGTTTGTTGGTGCCGACCATTAAGGGGGTATAACCTTGTTGACTGTGGTCATAAGCGGCCTGACATTGGTTCTGGTCGTGCGGGATGGTTGAGTCGAAGTAGGGGTGACTACCAATCAAAATTTGTTGACCGTTGACCTGGCCTTCAACACCCTGTCCGGTTAAGGATGAAACTCCTTCCGCGGCGGGGTATTTGTTGTAAAGGCCGCGTTGTTCAGCTTCGTTGACAATGGCGTGGGCCAGGGGGTGCTCGCTGCGACGCTCGACGGCGGTGGCCAGAGACAGCATTTCATTACACGGCTCACATTGTCCAATGGGGCAAAGCTGCGATTCCTGGCAGGTTGCGGCCCGTAAAGCCACCACATCCGGTTTGCCACGGGTTAGGGTTCCAGTTTTATCAAAAGCAATGGCTTTTATGCCATTTAAGGCTTCCAGATAGGCTCCGCCTTTGATAATAACCCCATTTCCGGCGGCATTACTAATAGCACTGATGATACTCACTGGGGTGCTAATCACCAAGGCACATGGGCAAGCGACCACCAACAAAGCCAGGCCACGATAGAACCAGCCAAAGGTTTCGGCATCCGGATTCCAGAAGGGTTGTCCAAAAAGCAGGGGGGGGATCAGGGTGACTAAGGCGGCCAAAAGCAAAACGGCTGGGGTATAATATTTGGCAAAACGGTCAATAAAACGCTGGCTGGGGGCTTGCTTTTCCTGGGCTTCCTCGACCATTTTTATGAGGCGGCTGATGGTATTATCGGCGGCCATAAGGGTAACTTCTATCTCCAATACAGCCTCGCCATTGATACAACCGGCAAATACTTGGGAGCCAACCTGCTTTTCAACAGGTTTGCTTTCGCCTGTAATGGGGGCCTGATTAACAGACGAGAGGCCAGCCCGCACCACACCATCCATCGGGATACGCTGGCCAGGTTTGACTACAATCAGGTCGCCAATGTTTAGATCTTCAATGTTAATTGTTTCTTCGATAAGTTGATCATCACGCTGATGTAGACGCACCGCTTCTTGAGGTACGACTTGCATCAAACCCCGGATGGAATTTCTGGCCCGGTTGGCAGTGTAACCTTCTAAGGCTTCGCCCATCGCAAAGAGGACCATCACCATGGCTGCTTCGGTATAAGCTCCTATAATCACGGCTCCAATGGCTGCAATGGTCATCAAGACGTTAATATTTATTTCATGGTTAGTGTGAATGGCTCGCCAGGCGTTTCTGGCAATGGGCCAACCCGCGATCAACATGGCGGTAATAGAAAAAGTATTAATCAAGGGGTGATGGAGGCCAAATAGTTCTTCAAAAGCCAAACCGGGCAAAAGCAGGATGGCCCCCAATAAGGCCAGACGGGTATCAAGGCGTTGCCACATAAATTGGAAGAAGTTTGTGTTTTTATTGGCTGCGGAGGGGGATGCTTGGGCGGGCGCTTCTTGGACTTGATAACCCAGGTCTTGCACTCGCTGGATGATGGTCTGGGGGGTAATCTGACCGACGACTCGTAGCTTTTCGGTGGTGAAGTTAAGGGTGCAAAGCTCGACACCCTTTAGCTGGCGGATCCCATTTTCTACGGTACGGGCGCAACTGGGGCAATCCATCCCTTTTATGTGCAGGATTATCTCTTGATTTGTGGTTGACATTGTATACTCCAAATAGGTTAGGTTAGGGTTGGGACTAATTTTGATTATTTGGAGTATACACCTTCAAGTTGGGTTTAAAGTCAAGCGGGGGATTCTTTTTCGAGGGCTAAGAAGAGGCGGGCAAAAATAAAACTGTATGCGCCACGAGCTACAAAAAGATAACCTTCTTCGTTGTGCATCAATTCCGGGACTTGCTGACTGTGGGCATGACAATCCGCTTCAAGATGAGCCAATGCTTGCAGCAAGTCGCCAATAAAGGGGTCATCACTGATGACTAAAATGTGGTAGGCTTGTTCAACTTGCCAGATATGAACATGTTGCCCTTGCAGTTGGGTCAATAAATCTTGGCCTTTGTGACTGAATAGCTGGCAGTGCGTCCGTTCCAAAAGCCAATTGAGCATGGCTTCGGGGGGTTGGGTGAGGGGGTTGCCACAAATTTGGGCCACCAACTGCTCCAGTTGAGGTTGGTCGAGGTTGTGTTGTTGGCGGTCGGTCATGTCTTGCAGGAAAAGCTGTAATTCATGCCGTAAAACCAGCAAGGGGGTAATTTGTTGCTCCAAGGCCAGGTAACGAGCCTCGGCGGTTTGAATAATGGCTTCATCGCTCAGGTTGTTATCTTGCCAGCCGGTTAATAGGGTGCGGATGTTGTCCAAAGAGAAACCCAAACGTTGGGCGCGTTGAATAAAATAGAGGGTTTGTTCGGCCTGTTCATCATAAAGACGATAACCAGCCTGAGTCCGGTTTGTGGGAGTTAACAAACCTTCATCTTCATAATATCGTAGGGCCGAGGTGCGCACCTCGGCCCGTTTTGCTAATTGTCCAATAGTTAAGAGGGTCATTTATAAATTATAAATGATTTGTCATCCCTTGCCTAACTTGGGCAATGAGTTTAGATATTCCATTTTCCTTTTGCTTTTTTTACCCTAAATTCTGGTGATTCCCCTTTTCCCGGCTTCTCCAATAATTTATGGGTTACGCGGTGGTGGGCCACCTTGTGGCACACAAGCCAGTTGATTGACAATCGAGAGGCAAGTTCCGGTCAAGGTTCCGTGGGGTGTGGTTATTTGACAAGTATTACCCTGGACAGTTCCGTTACAAGCATCAATTGCTTCCGGGGGAGGTGTTCGTCCGTCCGGGGGTTGTCCTGATTGATTTGTCGGTGGTGCGCCAAGAGGTTGACCTGTTACCTCAGCTTGATTTTCGGAAGGTATTCGTCCGTCTGGGGGTTGTCCTGATTGATTTGCCGATGGTGCGCCAAGAGGTTGACCTGTTGCCTCAACTTGATTTTCGGAAGGTGATTGAGCAGACGAATTGAAATTATTCACTGCTGCGGTTACAACCCCACCATCTCGTACACAGCGAACGTAGTTATAGATGCGAATTTCGTCGTTCTGGGGGCCAAATCCACTTGACCAAGCGGCCGGGTCGCCGCTTTTAGGATCGCCACGCTGGGCGCCGGCACCATGAACATTAATTAATTCATTAGCTACAATTAGATGTCGGTCTACACCATACGCTTGACCGAAGGCAAAGTAAACGCCCTGGCTGCCGGTTCCCAGGTGGGGAGGCGACTCCAAAAGGGTAGTGCCTGTCCAAAACCACGATTCGGTCGCGGTGAGGTTAAAGATGGGATCAATGGCCGGGCCTTGCTGGGCCGGATTTTGGGCATCAGGGGCACGGGTGTAGTCAACAATGCTGTGGAGTTCCTTGGCATTTGGCAGCCGCCAGTTGTTATAGCTGGCTAAGGTTAGATTTTCGCAATAGCCAAGGGCACTTTCCCAGTTCATTGTAATGCCGCTGTCAGCTTTCATCCACATCAAGCCGGTGGCTGAGTCGGTAATGGTATTGTCGTTATTATCAACAAAATTGTTTAGACCATAAGCAGGATTGCCGCGCACGTAACGGACAAACTCGGTCATTGAGTTGTCAGGTCTAAGTCCGTAACCTTTAATACGTCCATCGGCAAAGTTAACACCAAAGACTGCTGTTTGGCCTCCAAAGACAGTGCCGATATATTTGTTGCTGGACCAGTATTGGGCGTCAATGGCCCGTTCGCCTTTGCTGGCATCACCAAATATAAAATCAAAATAAGCTGTGTTGATATAGGGCGTTTTAGTCATCTGGCTGCCGTTGTAATCAATCAAAGAGTAGAGTTCCTTGATTGTGGGTAGTCGCCAGTCATTATAGCCAGCCAAATTAAAGGCACTGGCTCCGGCAACTGCCTCATCATAAGTCGACTTGTGGTTAAGGTCGGGGGTTTTTTGCCACATCAAGCCGGTATTGAGGTCCGTTATTGTGCCGTCGCCGTTGTTTATATAGTTGGGCTGAAGACCGGCATATTGGGCATCCTGACCATAAAAAGCCTCCCCAGGTTGCGGACAAGTGATTGCGTTCTGGTTGTCGTAGCAGTTGCTCTGGCTGGTATCGACTATGGGGTAACCTATGGAGTAACCATTTGCTGTTGTTTGTTCACTGGTAAGGTTTTGCGGTGCAGAAAACCCGTCAGTATTGACCCTGGTAGAGTTTACAGGCGGTTTATATTCTTCAATAGGCTCTGCTGGAATTATTTGATCCGGGCCAGCGGCCAGCGTTTGAAGCGCTGGTTGTGAACAAGCTGTCAAAATTAAAGTGAATAAGCTGAACAAAAGAATAACTGATAATTTTTGGGGATACATTTTTTTACTCCTTGGATTTAATATTTTATGATGAACATTTTTGTCCGACAAGAAATAACGTCTTAATCGGGAAGCCCCGGATAGTCTGAGGCGTAGCGGGTGATTCTGAATACTGCACCGTCATAATCGTGTTCCCAGATAATCTCTTGGGCTAAAGTGACCTCAAAGAAGATGCCAGTGGGACCATCACATATAAGCGTGTTCCCGTTGGAAAGTCGCTGTGCGCCAGAAATATTGGTGGCGTAGAAGTCTGTTGGAGTGGCGGCTGTGTAGCTCCAGGTTGGGGCTGACGGCCCATAAGCCGCACCGGCGGTCAAGGCATAGTTGCCGGAGGCATCCACTGGGGGAACAATTTCATCAACCGAGGAGTAGTTGCCACCCGAACGCCCCATGCCATTGTTGAAGACCAAGATATTCCCCGCTCCCGGGTAGCCGGATGGAATCCACTGGGCGTCGTGCTGCACAAAGAGTTGTTGGTCGGTTGCACTCCCGGCATCATAAGCTTGAGGATTGCCCCACCGATACAGAAGATCGCCGCCCTGACCACTGTTTCCACCGCTATGCCCCGCTGCTTCGCTGGAGGTGGCGCTGTGGTCAATTACCCAGATTTCGCTGAGATTGCGGACGCTGAGTAATATTTGATCAAATTCTTCGTTGTAGTCAATTGAGTTGGTGTGATTCCAGTCGGAAGCTCCGGAGGGACCGCTGGAACTAAAGTTCAGATCAATGAGTTCAGGATGATTGGCCACGAGGCCATAGTTGGATTTGGTGTTATCGTAATCTTGGATAAGGTGATCCCATAGGTGCCAGTCCCAAACAATGGCTCCGTTTTGATCAATCTCAATGATATGGTCCGGCCACAGTTCTCCATCCTGTATCAAGCCAGGGTTACGACCGGCGGCAATAGCCTCGGCCTCTGTTTTGAGTTCCCAAGCAATCATCAACACATTACCGTTGGGCAACGGTTCAACGTCATGATGCAATCGGGCTTGTGGAGTGTCATATTCATACGTCCAGACCACCGTGCCATCCAGCGTAATCTCTTGCACGATACCACCCGCGCCGCCAGTCTCAAAATTTTCTGATCTTGTGTTGCCGGTGTGGAGGAGGTTGCCGTTTTCCAACAAATATACTGAGTTTCCGGGAGGGTAATTGCTGGCCCAAGTGTAGACGATATTGCCATCATTGTCCATTAAGTAGGTGTTGGTAGAGCCTAAAGGGGCAAACAAATTTAACTCGCTGGTGTTAGCGCTGCCGCTGTTTTCATCATCACGCACACAGCGAGCATAGTTGTAGATGCGGACGATATCGCCTTGAGGGCCGTTACCATTGGGCCAATTTGCGGGGTCGCCGCTTTTGGGATCGCTGCGCTGTGCTCCGGCTCCGTGGACATTAAGCAAAGTGTAGCTGCCTGAATCGGGGGGCAGTTCCATATATCCCCAAGCTTGACCAAAGGCAATGTAGACTGCCCAATAGTTAGGACCATCCAGATGGGTTGTGCCACTCCAGAAAAACGAGTCCTCTGAAGTGATGTTGAAAATGGGGTCGATGGCAGCACTTTGCTGGGCCGAGGTTTGGGCATCGGGGGCACGGGTGTAATCGACAATGCTGTGGAGTTCCTTGGCATTAGGTAGCCGCCAATCATCATACCCTGCTTGTGACAAAGCCTCACAATAGCTAAGTGCGCTGTCCCAGTTGTAGGTAGTACCGCTGTCAGCTTGCTGCCACATCAGTCCGGTGGCCTGGTCGGAGATGGTGCCGTTGCCGTTGTCAACAAAACTGTTGATCCCATAATCGGGGTTGTCTCGAACGTAACGCACAAACTGTGTAGATGCGCCACCGGCTCCGGTATCGCTTGGATAGCCCTTAATCCGTCCATCGGCAAAATTGACCCCAAAGACGGTGGCATCTCCGTTCATCGTCGTGCCAACGTACTCGGTGCTGGACCAATATTGAGCATCAATAAGACGTTCGCCAGCATTTGTATCGCCATACTCAAAGTCGAAATAGTTTGGGTCAATAAACGGCGTGGACTGTGCGGCACTGCCTAAGGCGTGACCGTTGAAGTCGATGAGCGAATAGAGTTCCTTGATTGTGGGCAAACGCCAGTCGTTGTAAGCGGCCAAATTCAAGGTACTGGCTCCGGCAACTGCTTCATTATATGTCGATTTGAGGTCAAGATTCGGGGTTTGCTGCCACATCAGCCCGGTATTAAGGTCGGTCACTGTTCCGTCACCGTTATCAATATAGCTAGGCTGAAGGCCAACATAGTTAGCATCTTGACCGTAAAAGGAGGCTGTGGATTGCGGGCAAGAGATTGTACCCTGTTCGTCGTAACAATTGGTCTGACCGGTGTCTACAATGGGGTAGCTGACTGTTGGTGTAGGTGATGTATCAGCACCATTACTCAGAATAAGGGGTAGATAAATTGAGTAAGTATAGATGTTTGTCGTTTTCAAAGATACAAACAGGTTATCTTCTATGATACCCTGCTCTATGGGTATCATACCGGGCGTGTGGTGGGGAGAAGAAAGTGGAGGGACACCGGCTATGCTTGCATAGCACACACCCCCCGCGCCATCAGCGGCTTCTGCCAGATCCGGCTTGATGGTCGGCGTTTGAGCCGTTTGTTGGGACCAAGCCGTTAGGATTAAAGTGAACAAAGTGAGGAAAAAAACAATTGATGATTTTTTTGATAACATCTTTGGTTCTCCTATGATACCCTGCATTTCGGGTATCTTACTGGGCGTGTGGCGCAGAGAAGGAAGTGGAGGGACACCCCCCACACCCCCCGCGCCATAGGCGACTCCTATGTAAATAAGCCCTCACCCCCCGACCCCCTCTCCCAAATTGGGAGAGGGGGAGTCGCGTTAACGACGGGGGTGAGGGGGAATTTTCATTTCTGGTAGTGTGCTAACGCTCGTGATAACTCATACGATAATGTAGTTGTCATACGGAGCGTGTAGCGTGGAGAAGAGAGTGGAGGCCCCCCCACACCCCCGCGCCATCAGCGGCTCCTTTTCTAAATTTTCAGTGAAGTCTTTAATAAGGATACAAAAAAGATGTTCAGAAGTTGTTAAGAAGTTGTAAAGGTTGACACAAAGTAATCTTGTTGGTATAATATTTTCAGTACTTTCTGAAAGTTCACAATATTCTGGTTTATCGAGAATTTATATTAATAAGTCCACCTCGTTCCCAAACTGGAGTTTGGGAACGAGGTGGGAG
>PJEL010002389.1_pt1 | contig 17322 bp, 12 predicted proteins | sample 1853271 | NCBI WGS metagenome assembly PJEL01 (sample SAMN08108733, study PRJNA415343) | Invertebrate metagenome, whole genome shotgun sequencing project. | host: Globobulimina | place: Sweden: Gullmar Fjord | collected 2015-08
ACTGATATAAATACTGACAACAAAGCAGTTGTTGCAGCAACAGTACCAACTAACAAAAAAACAAACGCAAAAATATCAAAAGGCTTCAAGTTAGACTCTATTCTTCAAAAACATATAACAGCTTATTAGACGTTCAAAAGCCCGTTTTTCACAAACTTTCAAACATCAAATTTAATTTAATACTTAAAGCCTACATTAACCTTATAAATCATACATATCAATATGTTGTTATAGACTTAAAGCCCTAAGACCTGTTAAAAAAAGGTGTTTTGCGCGCTTTCTACGATTTCTAATGTTGAAAACGTGCAATATTTAAAAAAATGAATATTCATCTATACTATGTGGCAATGGACGATTCGAATGTAATGACAATTATAAGGATATATTTATGTCAAAATTTCTTTCCCACGTACAAGAACAAATGTGGATGAAACGATATGCAAAACGTACTATTGAATCTTATATATACTGGATAAAAGCGTATATAAACTTCAATCAACAGCACCACCCTAAAGAGTGTCACGACAAAGAGGTTGAAGCCTTTCTTTCTTACCTAAGTAATACTAAAAACATAGCTCCAAAAACCCAAGCGCTAGCGCTTAATTCATTGGTCTTTCTGTATAAAGAAATTTTACATAACCCTCTAACATTACAGTTAAAATTTAATCGCAGTCAGGTAGTTACTAAACTGCCCACCGTATTAACATCAACAGAAATCAAAGCATTGTTAAACGTCGTTAATGCGAACTATGCTTTACAGTGTCAGCTGATGTACGGCAGTGGTTTACGATTAATGGAAGTTGTTCGTTTGAGAGTGCAAGATATTGATTTTGATTTTCATTCAATTCAAGTTTGGCAAGGTAAAGGCGGTAAAAATCGTCGAGTTACATTAGCAGCTGAATTAATCCCTGCACTTAAAAATCAAATTAAAGTAGTCGAAAAGTATTACCAATACGACCTAAAGCAACCTAACTACCAAGGTGTGTGGTTGCCTTTTGCACTTGCTAAAAAGTACCCGAATGCGCCGAAAGAATTTGGCTGGCAGTATATGTTTCCGTCTAAAAACCTCAGTATAGATAAAAGTTCTAATATGATTCGTCGTCATCACATTAATGAAACCGTATTACGCAAAGCGGTGAAAAAAGCATCTATTGATGCAAATATAAGTAAAAACGTAACATGTCATACATTACGCCATTCTTTTGCTACGCACCTTTTACAACGGGGAGCCGACATTAGAACGGTACAAGAGCAACTCGGTCATACCGATGTCAGAACAACTCAAATATATACTCATGTTATTGAACGAGGCGCAAACGGTGTAAAGAGCCCTCTTTCTGATATTATTTAAAGCGCTAAAAGTACATCAAAAGCAATAGGCTTTTGTATGCACTGGTGTTTTGGTTATAGTATTAATGATGATTTAAAGCGACCCCGTGACACATTATGTTGCAGGATCTCAAGCTGCGGTATCAACGCTAAACCCATCAATTTTATCTACTGTTGAATTAACTAGTTTTTCTATACTAACATCTTGTTTTTTAATTCTATCATTATGAATCGCCACTGATACCTTAGACACTTTCTAGCCTTTGTTTTTGTTAACTCTTTAGAGAAGCAAATACGAGTAAAATAAATGCAATTTGTCGCGCGAAATAGGGACATTGTCTCAGTCAATCCTGCTTGACTGATTTGAAAACCTTTTTTTATTTTTAATGTGGCGGTGAGATAGGGATTTACAAAATACATCCTGCATTTTGCCCTTCGGGCTAGCTTACGCTATGCAAAATTGTTCCTGACAATTTTGTGAACCCTGACACGGGTTAAAATACTTATCACAAGATACAAAAAACCCGCTAACTTTTCAGCTAGCGGGTTCTTTTGTATGGCGGGAGGAATGGGACGAGTATGGGCACTGGTTTTATTCAATAAAATTGCCCATAGCCAAATAATTTAAAAACATTAAGGAGACAATGGATACTCTATATATCTAAGGTAAACGATATCTCAGTTCCACTAGAGGGTCTCTCAGTAGGGATTTCATTATATTCTGACGAGGCTCTCCATACAGGTAATTCCGGCTGTAACTCACGCCCAATTATTACGCTTAAGGCTGACAAAATTTTTGGTCCTAATGGCATTAGCAATGGACGTGAGAAGTCTGATATATCAAGTAATAAGGATTTTAAGTCTAAATAAGTTGAGTATGGAGCTGATACGTCATAATAAAATATATTAGCCTTCGGTGTAGACCTAAAAAGAGAGTCATTATTTTTAATAACTTCCGCTTCAAACTTTTCCTCAATACTTTTAGGTACAAAAAGAAAAGTATATGTGGAGTCCAAGTAGTTATAAACGCCTAAGGCTTTATCTTTCTCATAACCAAGACCTATCACTAACGAACTAGGTAATGATAAATTTCCTAAATTCCCACTCAACTGTTCTGTTATCTCACCTACGACTCTAATTGGTGAAACTCCTTGAGGTGGTTCTACATAAGTAGATAAGCTATAAACAACAGTTATCGTAGAGTTCTTTGGTAAATTATCAATTAACAGGCAAATTAATGTGGCTAAACGATGACGACTCATAACAGTTATATCAATAAGACAGTTGATAGGATCTTTATATTCCTTACTCTCAATATATTCTTGGACTTTCGAAAATGTTTTACTGTTTCCTTCTTCTAGAACTAATTCACAATTACTACTAAATTCTGCCTTGTTTGATTGGTAAAATAAACAATCAGTATGGGTATCATAGCCAACTGCAACGTTTGCTTTACTCAGAGTTCTATATTTTTTGAAAGCTGATATAGAACGACTTTCATAACCTAAACCAAATAGACCTAGATCGAAATCACTATCTATTGCTTCTTTTCTTATTTTCATATCAAGCTCATCTGTTTAGTCTCAGATAAAGAAGGCTCTACAACTCTAATTCTTTTATTTGAGATGTTATTTTGATTCAATAAATCTACTAAATCTATTTCCTTTTGATTGGTCATTAAAAGTTGAAAATGATGTGCAAATATATAAGAAAGCCTACATTTAGAATTTTTTATGTCTACTATATCTTGGAATGAGCCAATGTCTTGTTTATCTGCAATCAAAGCTCCAGCGTTAAGAGCATATCCAATTGCTTCAATAAAGCCATCGTTACTGTTTTTCTTAAACACAATACTGCCTTTAGGCTCTGGTTTAAAAGCTGCCCCACTTATTTCTTGTTTAAAAAACAAAGCAATTTTTTCAATTACATCATATATAGTATTGAAATCACTGTAAGAAGAATCAACAGCTATAGTGCTCAAGAGTGCTTTAAATGAATCAAAATAACTACTAATACAACTAAGTTGTTTTGGAATAGATACTTTCGAATGATCCTTAATTATAGGTATAAACATGTTCATTATCCCTATTAACATTCGAGGATTATATTCAGTAGCCTTACAAATATTTTTAAAACCAGCATAAAAATCAGCCGATCTTCTCCTTGATTTCAATGCTCCCCTCTCATTAAACTGAAAGTTTCGTAAGCGGGATATAAATTGTACTTTTCTCATCAAAGATAATTTATCTTCACCATATGATTCAAGTTCATTTATATTAATATCTCTCTCAATCAAATAATTAGCGAATGACATATCTTTTGGTTTCAGCTCTTTGAATTCATGAAACATATCGATTCTAGCTGGTTCATCAAAGTAGCTTTCTATCGGATTAGTTAAACCAGATCTAGCAAAGATGTTTTCACAAAGCTCTTTCGCGAATTTATATCCTTCTGCATTAGCAGCACCAGTAAGGTTTATAAAATTTGCATCTTCTGACTTCATTGAGCTATCAGGTGAGTTCGTTATTGATACACCTTTATGGTATGGAGACAGGGCCAGTTTAAAAATAATATTTTCAGGCCCTCCTCTCATCACATCAACCAGTGGCTGAACCAATGAATCAGGCGCAAGCTCTAATTCATCAAATAAAAAAGCCCATTTTTTTCCTCTTTCATCAAAGTAATTATTCACGATATTAACCGCTGTCGATAATAGGTTAATTAGTTCTCCGTCTACTATTTCTGGCTGTTCAACACCTGCTCGACCAGATGTTAGTGATGAAATATAACTAGATATAACTTGCTTCTTTTGACCTATAGAAATGAGAAGGTTTCTGAGTGATGGAATCCTAGGTTTAACTTTTATTAATTCTGTCAAATCATATACTAATAACGATTCATCCTCTTTAGATAATAACTTTGATCTATATGCATTTTTTTTCTCTATAGTTCTTGATGCACGAAAACTAACAACAGAAACAAAACACTCTAAAACGTGATAGATGAACAAGGATTCAAGAATAGATAAATTTTTCTTGCTACTACCTACTGTTCTTAAAAGTTTTTCGTATTGAGTTTTCCAAAACCTATCGGTAGGAATAAAAACCCCAGAAAAATCTATACTACCTCTAAAGTAATTTGCAACGTCTTTATCCCATAATTCCAAAGACTCAACTTCAAGCATTCTCATTAAAGTCGTTTTTCCACTTCCTCTTGGGCCAATCAATATCGTATTGTTTGGACATGATAAGCTTTCAAAATACATATTACTTATAAAAGTATTAGTAAGCTCTTTAGTAGTAGTTGACTTGGCGTTAAATGATTCACTGATACTAGGAACATACTTATTCACATGAACCTCCTACTTCAATAATCTTATTTTGTTCATGTGTTACCTGGAAGCCATCATCAAATAGTTTATTAATTAATAACTGAAATTGGTTTGGTGGTATGTGTGTTGTCATTTGATGTACTTCTTTTAAGTCAATCTCTTCTAAAAATGGCCCGTTATCTTTTAGTAAAGATTTAACTTTGCGTATAATTTCTCTATTAGTTAATGGGCTACCAAACCAACCTTGAGCAGGAAGGTTTTCTGATCTAGATGGCCCCCAGCCTTTTTGTATTGTCCACTCGTAGGTATTGAACCGACCAATTAACCTCCCTACATTTTCAGTTTCATTCAAATTGATATCAACAATATAAAATTGATTTGAAGTACGGTCTTTTATGTTGGGATATAATTTGGCTGATACACTTCCAGCAGATAGAATTGTAGAAGGTGAAGAACCGCATGATTTTGCATATGTTATACTGGCAAAATGTTTATGGCCGTGAACAATAAGCCATGGACCAATATCAGCTTCTTCAATTTTCTTTAAGAGATAACCTCCCCCTTCCATAGCCTCGCCATCATAATCACCATCAACATATTCCATTTTTTCAGGGTGATGATGGCATACCATAATATTAAATGGTTTTTCTTTTACATCAGTAGCTTTTAAAAAATTAGAAATTTGATCTGATACTTCAACAGCTACCCTTCCATGTTTGAACTCATCCATATACCCATGATAGGCACTAGTATTAATTAACAATGAATTGAATGTATCAGCTTCAACATGGGCCCAATTCCAAGCCCAAAAATGCGTGTTTTTATTAAGGCAACTTAGTGGAAAAATAGGAGCACAAAATTGTAATTGATGTTTTGGAGAAAAGTCTTCACCATTCCTGGATTGGTGATCATGATTACCAGGAACACAAAGTAAATTGTCAATATTTAACTCTGATTTAAGTTTATTAATAAATTCCCATCCATTTTCAAATGAAAGTTTATTTGCTTTGTTAGCTATATCACCTGCACAAATTAATACATCGATATGGATATTTAACTCTTTAATATATTCTATTAATGAATTACCCCAGTCACTTTCTTTATTTTCAAAAAAAAGGTGAGAATCAGTTTGCTCTGTAGGGCAAGATATAGCGTGTAAGTCTGATATGACTAAAATCTTTACATTACTCATAATTTATTCTTTTATGTTAGTCCTAATTATCAGACTTCTTCCTTAATTTTTATAATGTTATCATGTAAATTGAAAATAATAATCGTATTATGTCAACTAACTAATATATTCCTACACTTTGGAAACGTACTACATCCCCAAAATTCATTACCTACATTTTTACCTTTGGTTGCTTTACGCAATACCATCTCTGCACCGCACTTAGAACAAGGTTTGGTATCAGATTTATCTTCTATGATTTCTTGTACATGCTTAACGTGTTGACGATTCGTTTTATTACTACGCTCTAACCTACCGTTTTCAATCTGGCCAATAACACTAGCAACTTCTTTTGCATTAAAAACAATATCAGTTTTACTTTTGATATATTTAATACCACCACGAGCAAACCTTACATTCTCTGGCATTTTTGTTTTAAAGATACTATCACCAATAAAGATAATGACTGAAAATATACTATCATTCTTTGCGTTCAAACAAGCTTCTAACGTTTTGACATGCTTATAATTTTGGTGGAGTGGGTTCTGAAATTTAGATTTGTGTTTATAAATTTGTTGCGTCCATTGCTTTTGGTTTTCACTTCCAAAGATCCAACCCTTCATGTTCTTGGTTTCAACAACAAAAACACCATATTTTGATACTATGATGTGGTCAATCTGAGTGGTTCCATCATCAGTTGGCAGCGTTACGTTTTTTATAAGATGATATTGATTTTTATCTAAGAAAAACTTAATGAGCAAGTTAACTTGCCATTCACCCAATACGCCCTTGAACCATGCAGATTTTATGATGACAGCAAATATGAAGATCGGTATTAAATACCAAGCGGCACTAATCATCATGTTGAGGTAAATTGATAAATCCATTTAATATTCTGTCCTTTAGTTTAAATTGCAGATAAACATAGTGGCTTATCATCTTTCTTTTGCGCATCAATGCAATAACGATTTCCTTCAAAGCGTCCTTCTTTATGAGTATAAGGATTCAAAAATAGCTCATTACCGTTGTTAAGCCTTTGCTGATATAAATGCTTAGTTAATCTTTGGAATACTTCTAAATTATGTAAAGCACCATCAAGTTCAAGGTATTTAGGTGTTACGGTTATCGCTAATAGTGATCCTATAGGGTTAGATAAATCAAACTTAATTGCATCATCAACGGTAGGTTTATCATGAACGATAATCCTGTCACCTACCAACTCATACATCCCTCTTTTAACCGTCATTCCCTGATACATTAGGTTTGCTGTTCTGTTTGGCTTATATAAGAAACTCTTTGGTAAATACTTTAAAATACTAGGTAAGTTCTCCTTATAGTTCCCTAGCCCAGCAATTTGAAATGAATTGTAGCTAGACATAAATTCATGATTTAGAGGTTTATTGAACGTTAGTTGTTCTTTCTCTAATTGAACTAATGAATCGATATAAGGTTTCCATACTGATAAGTCTTCATCATTAGTTTTAGAGATCAAGAAGGCAGCGACTTTATATAATAGCTGTAGCTCAACAACACTAATAACTTTAGAAACGGTGTAAGGGGTTTGGCCTAGTACTAACTTATGATGATTTATTAATTGAATTAAGTCTTCAACAACAGTTTCTCTTTTGCCTAATTTGAAATTATGCAGGTTTATTATAAGTTTGATTTTTAAGACATCGATACCAGGACCGAACTTCATCATTGGTCCATATATAGACGGCTGTTGGTATAAACCAAAGTTTTTATAGTTAAACACTTCGTCATATCTATTTATGTGCTTTTGGAAAACAGCGCCAAGATATATTGCTTGTTCTGATTGGCTATATATTGATTCTAAACAACCAATTTCATCATAATCACAAAACCATTTAGGTTTTTCATCTTCGGGCAATATTTCTTCTATCCAATCTTCCTCTGGATAATCGTCAAATTCAATAGAAGTTGAAGGCAGCTCAGTATTGGCTAGAGACTTTTCATATTGTTCTATCCGCCACAACCCTACTTCATAAGGCGATGACTCTAGACTTGACCACATCCCCATATGATATACGCTGCCATTATTATGCTTAGTATTGTTGCTTGAATATTCTTCTAATAGTTCAATAATCTCAGGATTGAGATCATCATCCCTTAAAAATAAATATGCCGAACAACACACCACCAAAACAACCAATGGTGTTTTGAGCTTATTTAGTCGACTAGCTTGTTTTTCTCCTATAACCTTCTTTAACCATGAAGAATTCAATATATAAATAAAGATAATAAACGGTAATAAATACCATGCTAAATCAAATAGACTGTAATAATAGAAAGATGAATCCATTCAAATAAATCCTTTTAGTTATTTCGAAACACTAATGGTGCTAGCGTTTGTTAAACCAAAAACATCACTGCGATACATAGCTTCAACTTTCGCTGGAGCAATGTTAAATTCTCCTACATGCCTAACACGGCTGTAATATGATATTTTCTGCTCTCCTTTAGCAAGATATCTTAAATACCAGTAAACTTTACCTTCACGAATTTCAATACGTGTATGCGAATGCCAGTCTCTGCCCAATTCCTCTATATAGCGTTGATTACCTAAAGCTGGATTAATTGCTTCAAAACCACCTGCTATAGAATCTGTGATAGCTATATGTTCACGTTCTGTAGGTGAGCTAATGGTTATTGTTGTTTTTACTATATCACTCACGTTTAGTTGCGTTTTATCAGTTATTTGATGCCATTCTGCGTTTTTTTGCACATACGAGTTTCTAGTTACTTTGATGCCTGATGAGGCAGAGACTACATCATGAAACTCTTGTTTGTATCTCATTCTCAGCCAATGGCTGCTATCGTTAATAACATCATAATTTAATACTGAGTCTAAGTTTTTGTGCTCAATTGGAGCGAAAGAAGAATTACCTGTTTTGTTATCTTTTAAAGCATAGCTACAAACTGCATTTGCAAACGTAGACCCAAACTGGCCATTTTCTTGCTGCTGTAAAATGACTTCTGTAAGTAAGCTTTCTCGTTGTTTTGAATCATGGTTGAAAGCTAAAGCAGCTAAGCACTTGTCACTATTTTGATTAAACACATTGTTATTACTATCAACATAACGAGCGCTACTTAGATCTGTTAAAGCACTTTCATATAAGCTTGAGTCTGCACCTAATACTTTCAATGCTAACGCCTGCAATACAGTAGCTGTAACATCACTCTTACCAAGTTTTTGTCTAATAGATAATGCTCGTTCTAAGTTGATATCCTCATTTTGGGCCAATGCCAATAACGCCATACTTTGTACTTGGCCATCTATAACAAAGTACTGGGCATACTCATCACCTTCTATGATTTCTTCCATTACCTCTTTCATTTGCTTTCTATCTAAGCCAATTGGTGTTGAGCTTTCTTTTAACCAACTATGAGCTAAATAGGTATAAGCAGTAAGAAATGGATCTGCTTTCATGAAAGGAAAATAGCTGAACATATCAAAGTAGCTTTTGTACTTATGCTTTTGCCCAAGTAGTTCTTTGAACTTACTTTCGCCTTCTGGCCATGCAACAGTTGAATTAGGATTGAACTGGTAACTTATCGATCTAGAAACTGTCTGCTCCCAGCATTGATGTGGGTAATTTTCGTCATAACTCGATAATGCATTCCAATCAGGAAACAGTTGCCCTGTTTGCATTTGAGTGAGTTGAACACTGCCAGGTATAAAATTATCTGGTTCAATAACCTTACCAGCATTAATCCCTTCGACTAACCAAGTCTTTTGCTGGTTAAATACACCTTCAAGCACATTAATTTCATGGTAAGTAGCAAAATCTGGTTGTGCCTCACTCGTTAACATCAGCACATGTTTACCAAATGCTAGCTTAGGTAATACAACGTTGGTTCTTTTGTATTCACTATCATTTAACAGCACATTAACTGTATCTACCTTTTTACCATCAACCCAAAGATGCAATGTATCTGAAAGCTTTGTCGTTCCTTTATTTATTTGTGTAACAGCAAAACTGGCTTCATCAATGTTGAAAATCGAACTAGGTGCATCAAAAAAGTACTCGACATCTCTCACAGTTGAAATAGAAGTCGATTCAATTGCCATAGTTTGTGGTGTTGCAGTTAAAGCAAATAGCTTCCAACGCCCTATCAATTGAGGTAGTTTTATTTTAACTGTGCTTTTTTTATTCGCTTTTAAATTAATAGTGTCTAGCCAAACTGATTGAGCGAAATCTAATTTACTTTTCTTGTTACTTCCTCGGTCTGCCGAAGCCATATTAAAAGCTAATGATTCTGCTGATAGTCTTCTACGCATCTGAGATGCAGTTTTATAGAGTTTTGACTCTTTATCATCACCAAAAATGGACTCTAATATTAAATGATTAGTTAGTACATCAAAGCTTAATTCACCTTCAAATGCACTCTCGTATGATAGTTTTTTATGATAGTCATAATGTTCCTCTTCAATTCTCATTAGAGGCAATAGTGCCTCGTTGACTAACCAAATTTGGCTTTCGGAATCAACGTTAGCTGTTACCGATAATGTGACTTCTGTACCCGCTTTAACTTCTTTGCTGTCCAATAACAACTTGACCTCTGGAAGCACATCTTGTGATTTAACAGTAATTAATTCGCTGGTTGTAAGAAAGCGCTGAGAACCAAGCAACTCTTCAACTTGCCCTGGCCTCATAGGATAATCAGATTGAATATTTTCATTTAACAGCTTAAGTTTGGTCCTCTCATTGGCTACTTCTCTATCTACAGCTAATGATGCGTATACTCTGGCATATGGTAGCCAACTAGCATTTACAGGCAGCTCAATTGTATTGATGCCTTCCTGAATGCCTTGTTGCCATACTTTTTTAATATTCCCCGCTTGAAGAATAAAGTTAGCTGTACCTGCTAACGAGGTGGTTAACTCAAGTTTTACTTTTTCACCCACAGACACCGATTTGAGTTTTGATTTGATCTCAAACTTTTCTTTAAGATCTAATGGATTTTTCTGTGTGATTATCCCTGTGTAATAGTCGCGATACCAAGCATAATTTGCATCTCCACTTTTAATAACAAGGCTTATAGCCTCATCGTCTATGTCTATCTTACAAGTGTTAGGTAGCGTGCTAAGTTTACAGGTGGTAACTAATTTCTGAGGTTGATTTCTATCTCCCGTTTTAATAAATGCTTCTATACTCACATCGATATTCGAAAGCTTTTTACCATTTTGGTCAATTGCAATTACATGCAAAGTCTTTGTGTTTTCATCAAACTTAGTACCAATATAATGTTCACGAGAGAAATAAAGTACTTCTGAGTCTTTTGCTTGTGCTTCACCATCATCAGACAATATTTCAGTAGTTAATAAAACTTTGCCATAGGGAACCGTTGATTCTAGTAACTCACTTACAAAAATAAAGTTACCTTGATCATCTAACTTTGCTTCTACAGTCTTTAATGATTCTTTATCATTTTCATTCTTGTTGAAATCATCCCAAGTATTAAATTCATATTCATCAGGCCAAGCTTCAGGCACTTTATAGTTTTTACGAATATACCCTCGAACCTTTACCTTGGCATTCTGAAGTGAAACACCATTCATTCTTCTAGCTGAGACATTAGCTTTAAATGATTGGTTAATCTTAACTACTGCTGGCACCTTAACAAATTGTTCAAATTCTGGTGGCGTAAATTCAGCAACCATAAAGTGGCCTACCGTTTCTCCTGCACCTGTAAACTTATCGGTTAAATGAATACGGTAATAACCCATAGGTGTAGCTTGGGCTAACTCATATGTTGTATTTGAAAAACCTTGTGACGTGCTTGTACTCATTTTTAAAGGAACTGGTTCTTTCTGCTCTGGTAGCAATAATTCCACTTCAAAGTTACTTAGATCAGTAACTGGCACCAGACCGCTATTACTTCTGCTTCTAGCGATTAAGCCTATTTTGACCTGCTCACCTGGTTGATAGATTGGCTGAGCTGACCAAGCGAATATATTTTTACTGTTTCTAATAGAATTGGTAACCGCTGGAAGTTTTATTGCTGAAATTTTGTTAGATAGCTGTGTCCATATCCAACATTCTTGTTGGCCATACTCTTGATAAATTTCTTGCCATTGCTTCGATTTAACCCAAAGTATGCCATCTTCTTTAGTTGAACCAATAACCATAGATTCTGTTTGGTCTTCACAGACTAACAAAGCCTGAACGTTAGCAATGGGGTTTGCCTGCCAATCAACTACTTGCAACAGTAGATCTTGTTGGTGCCAAATAGCAACGTTGTGATCAGCAGATAGAGCCATAAAGCTCTTGGTTTGAAGGGATGTTTCTTGTGGTCCAAAATGAGCTGAACTGACTCCGTTCAATTTTACATTTACTAAACCTCTTTTAGAGGATAGATGTTTTCTAAAATCAATGGGCTGTTCGCTCATTTTCTTTATCGTAGAGTCAGTTGGTTTAAGTATATTTTTGTAGCTATTCGATGAGTTACCATTTAAAAAAGAAAGCAGTTCTTGGTGGGTATTTATTGGGGTAACTTCTTGATGGATCTCTTCAACATTCCTACGCAATATGGATGGTAAACCGTTTCTGTCCGTTTCTACTACAGTGCCAAATGAATCATCAAAATGCCATTGAGGAGTAGCAGCTTGAGTAGTAAAGGTTATTGTTTCAGGCTTTTCTATTAATTTATCCGTCATTGACCTTATTTTGCTTAAATCTAACTCATATGACGTATCACCATTTAAATAAAACATATGATAGAACATACGTTTTTCTCTCGTTACTCGCCCTACTTTGTAATCATCTCCAACTAACCAATCAACTTGTTTATATGGGTCAAAATGAGGATTTGAGTCGTTCTTTCTATCGCCAGCAGGCATTGAAAATTTAAGAGAAATCTTCTCTGGAGCACATGGCAATATAGCATTATCAAGTAACTCAATATCATCAAAACGCTTTGTATAATCTTCACTTTCACACGCAAAACCGTGAAATTTGTATTGGCTACTAAACCAAAACCCGCTTAAAACAACTTCTTCTGGTAATGTTATTTGTGAGCTACTTGGTTGAAAGCCCTTAGGGAGTACAATTTCGTAGTAGCCCTCAGGCAATGACTGAATGCCCTTATCTACAGTGATCTTTAGTTCACCTTTACGGTACTTGTTGGTAGAAGCAGTAACGTTTAAATCTTTATATTTGCCATTTGGCAGTTTCAACAACATTGCTTCATTTAAAGCTTTTAAAGGTATATCGGTATGGGTGTTATCAAATACAGTAATTGAACTAGGAAACTGGTCATACTCTCCTTCATAGTTAATTCTTACTGGAGGCACAGGAGTACTTATATTGACAGTTTTACGCTGCGATAAGTTTATATCTAGGGCAGTAAAAGACTTATCTATCGCAATCTCATAGGTAGTTAAGTATTTTAAGCGCTCGTTAAGCTCACAAGCCATTTGGTTTAGCGTAACGAATCGCCATGTACAACTTTTATCTAAATTATTTGAAATCGATACAGAATTAATCTGATTATTGCTAGGTACAGCACCGATTACCGCTACATTCTGATTGAAGGTAAAAACTATTTGCTTAACGGCTTCATTTTTAGACGTATCGAAACTGATATTAGTAACAACTAGCGGTTGATGATTTGAGTTTTCATCGCTATTTTCATTAGCACAACTAAAGAGAATAATGCTGGTGATTATTATGAGAGCGTACTTTCGCATTGGAATCCTTTCTTCTTTTTATTGGGTAATACTATCTAAACGAGCGAACAAGCCAATAGGGGTAAATCTTATTCTACCTTATTGTTCATAATTAAAAAAATTAAGACAACAATCGGAATATTCTTAGTAATTGGTCCAAATGGATGCAACCAAAAACTCGGATCGATAAACGTTAGAAGTACGGTATAAACGATAATGACTGTCACTTGAATAATGCAGCACAATCTTATTTTGATTGAGGTTAACAACCAAAGACCAATTACAATGTCTAAAGCTCCACCAGCATAAACCGATACATCTGCCATTAAACCAGTAATACTGGCGCTAGCCAATATTTCATAGCCAACTTCTGGTGAGAAATAAATAGAGGTTATCCCGGTAAAAATCCATAAAAATGCAAGCGAGTACTTAGCCGCTTTCATTAAACCATCATGTTTATTAGTGTTCATGCCCTCTCCTCTAAGCGACAGGAAATGGTTTGAAAACCATTAACCAGAAGATGGCCAAAATTGCTGTAAAGGCAGGTATACCTAACAGCGTCCATGTTTTCATCAGTGATTTAAATTCAGGTGTAACTTGGTTTGAATCTACAGAAATCTTAGCTAGCTCACGTAGTTTGTATTGAATACGAAGCACAGGTAGCCAACAGACTCCAATAAATGCAAACAATCCCATAACCCAATAAAACCAAGGCGCAGAAAATGAATAGCCCTGCAAATTCATCAAATACACTCCTGTAATTATTTGAGTAATAACAGCAGGCGTTGTAAATACCCAATCCCCTAAAATAACGTGTTGAGCGGTGACATAAATGGCTTGAGGATTATTAGAACGATTTGCCATGAACATGAAAAAGGCTATACCTGCTCCTGTGCCTGTTACGACAACAGCCGCTAATATGTGGATTAGCTTGAGTACTAAATAATGCTCCATTAGCTTTCTTTTGCCTCGCCTTTGAATATAATCTCTTCTTCAAAATGAATATCTAGCGATTCAAAATCAGATTTAAACTCGCTTAATTCAAGTAAGCCAACACATGGCATAGCGCCAGCATTGTTGCGTGATTCATAGCTTTCATTGTTTAAAAGTTTTCTCGCTAAGATAATCGTTGAAAGCGTTGGAATATAAGGGCCATTACCTTTTGGAGCGTACAAGGTCCACTTTACTTCTTTAGCATGACCATCATTGCCTTTACCTTTTATAAGCACTTCCATCGCGCCCTTGTCGCTACCAAAAGGAAGAAAGACATTGCTAGTGCCAACAATAGCTTTTGATAGAGGTGCCCAGTTTTTGACTAAACCTATTTTAGATAGATAAGCCATACCAACCATAGTTAAATGTAATATAGGAAGCTCTAACCCAGCCTGAAAGCTAACTTGCTGCGTTACTCCATAGCGATTAGGGAATAGCTCAAGATCTGGCACATCTACATTTGCTAAATGACGCTTTCCTACAAAGCCACCAAAGTCATTTACCTTTGAATCCATCCAACCATAAACATCTTGCCAACGACCTTCCCTAAAAACATTCAGAGGATGCCCTGTATACGATAATATAGCCTCAACAGTTGCCAAGCCACGTTCTGCTTTATTACCAGGCGCAATGGCTAAATCTATCGATTCAAGCACGCTAAACTGATTTTGATAATGCTCAACAACGGCTGAGGATAACCCTGGTACAGAACTGGCACCACTAACAATTAATACGCCTTTATCTTTTGCTTGTTGATCTAACTCGCCAATATCACATACAAACCTTCTGTCATCGGCTAAATCAATATAATGAGCACCACATTCAATACATGCTTCGGGTACACGGTAATCTTGCCCCTGAAAAGGCCCACTGGTATGAATAACAATGTATGGAGAAATTTCTGATAACTGTTCTTCGAAATCTTTAGCAAAAATGTCAATTACTAAAGACTCTAAGCGAGCATGAGAAGTAGCTTTAAGCTCTTCAACTAGTGCAGATGACTTACTTAGGTTTCTTCCAGCAATCAGTATGGTGATGTCTCTTATAGCGGCTAGATTTTCAACAATCCTCTTACCAAAATTTCCATATCCGCCAAGGACGACTACTTTTTTCACTGAATTTGTTCCTCTGGCTTTTTGATATAGAAATCAAAAGAACTATGTTGCCTGCCAGAGCCGGAGATATGTTTCCCATTTTTATCAATAGCATGTACTTCAAATACATAGTAAAAACCCGGTTCTAACTTCTCACTTAATCCATTCAACTTTAGTGATGTAGATGTTGTTTTTTCTCTATTTGACCATTGAAAAAGGGTATCATTAGTTATGTAATTTGTAGGACCTTCTTTCCGATAAACTTGGATCATATAATGCGCTGCTTCTGGATAAGTTTCCCAGCTTATTATCACCTCTTGATCAATGTCTAGCTCATTTTGCGTGTTTAACTTTATGACGGGTTTAACAAATGACAAACTCAAACCAACGCCATCTTTGCCGTCACTTACTTTGAAAATATCACTTGAATGATTATTCCTTGGTTCATCAATTAAACCAGATAAATATTTGTTTGCCGTTTGAAAATCAATTTCATACCCATTTATTTGATATTCACCAGCAGGTACATTAACTTCATATCTCCCTGTATTGTCGGTCGTTGCCCATTGACTCATCACCTCTCCATTCAAGCCTAGTCTAAGCTCAATACCTTTAACTGGCTTACCTTCAGCATAGATAGTACCAATAATCTTTCCAACTCCCTTTGAGAGAGTTTTACTTTTATCACTAGGGAAATTACCTGAAAATACAGCAGAGGAGCCTAAGAAGCCTAGTCTTGGCTTCGAAACGCTACTGACCTCAGTCGTGATTTCTTCGCTTTCTTTATATGGGGTTCTAGAGTTAATCGAATCAATGAAGAAAAACTGAAAATAGATTATTACTATAACAATAAAGGAGAGCGCAAACCCTGCACCAAACACCACCCCATTTAAAAATTTTTTAAACACAAATAGTCCTCTTATGACTTAATTCACATATTCTCGTTCAATAACAATATCTTTTATCAGCTTTTTAGCATATTCAGGGGAATATCCACTTTCATACTCTAAATAATCAAGTAGTGATTTTGCACACTCATCCCCTTCGCAATATGCCTCAAGCTTTGCTCCGTGGTTTAACAGCAAAGCAGCATTGTCATGTTTTTTCATCAACATAGAAAACATGATAGGTGTATATCTAGTGCTACAAATATGTGTAGTTGATACTTTTTTATCAATTAAATATGACAATAGCTCTTTGGATTTAGTAGAAGCTAAATGAACTACATTACAATCCACACTGGTCCTAGCTGCTAGTAAGTTTTTGTCTCGTTCAATCAATGTTTTTACAATGTTCAACTTATCCCAAGAAATAGCATCAAACAGCTTTAATTTATTAGGCTTATCTGACGCTAAAATATCAGGTGAAAAGTCTATAACACTACCAACACTATGCGATTGAATGGTTAAGTAGTCACCTTTAATTGTGTAACTTGGAATAAACAGTGGAGCAGAAAACTCGCTGATATTTTCAAATGGTCTACCATCTAAAGAAAATGAGACTCCACTGCAAGGATCTTCTAAAACATTACCTTCATAATCAGCTCGAATAGCGCACCCACGTTTAGGGCTTACAGCGAGTAGTACTATTGCTGGATATTGGTTAATTAATTTATCATTTTTATAAGCGTTTGATGTTGAATAATAAAGCATGGTGGCTTTTTTATTACCACTCGTTTTGGCATAACTTTGAAATGCGCTATCTAAATTTT
>PJEL010002390.1_pt1 | contig 17320 bp, 13 predicted proteins | sample 1853271 | NCBI WGS metagenome assembly PJEL01 (sample SAMN08108733, study PRJNA415343) | Invertebrate metagenome, whole genome shotgun sequencing project. | host: Globobulimina | place: Sweden: Gullmar Fjord | collected 2015-08
CGACGCACATGAGCGCGTGATCGAGAGGATCGGCGCAATGTACCGTGAGTTGGAAATCACGGAAGACCCTGGCCAATGACCGCGCTCTCGAAGAGCCTTCCACTGATGGCCCGGGTCTGTTAGTACACTCGCCCACTCTCGGCGCCGCTGCCGGGCAGGGAACACAGATCGGATGACAGGTCGTCTCGAAGCGTGGAAGGAAGTCTGGGAGCGCAATGGCCGGGAAGGCCGTGCGCACGCCGCTTCGTTCTTCGGGGACTTCGCTCATGAGCACGGCTGTCGGTTAGAGATGAGGTCGATGACCGTCGCAGGCTATCTCAGCAGCAATTTTCGCTTCACCGCGGTCTTCACTCGAGAGATCGGCAGTTGATCCCATGAACGACAGGATGCGACCGGACGCAACGACGCGGCTACGGGCCCTTCTCGAGAGTGACGGGCTTGAATTCCTGATCGAGGCCCACAGCGGACTGAGTGCAAAGGTCGCCGAGGAAGCAGGGTTCTCCGCAATCTGGGCCAGCGGGCTGTCGATATCCGCCCAGCTCGGGGTGCGCGACAACAACGAGGCGAGCTGGACTCAGGTGCTGGAAGTGGCCGAGTTCATGGCAGACGCGACCTCCATCCCGATCTTGCTCGACGGGGACACGGGCTATGGCGACTTCAGCACCGTACGTCGCGTCGTGCGCAAGCTGGAGCAGCGTGGGATTGCGGGCATCTGCCTCGAGGACAAGCTGTATCCGAAGCGAAACAGCTTTCTCGCGGGCAATGAGCAGCCGCTGGCCGAAGTCGAGGAGTTTGTCGGCAAGATCGCGGCGGCTCGCGACGCTCTGTCCGATGACGATTTCTGTGTCGTAGCAAGGACGGAGGCCTTCGTCGCGGGTTGGGGCCTCGGAGAGGCAATCGACCGTGCCGAAGCCTATCGACGCGCTGGGGCCGACGCGATCCTGGTTCACAGCGCGCAATCCGGACCGGCGGAAATCGCCGCCTTCATGGGCGAATGGGAACACCGGTGTCCCGTCATCATCGTCCCCACCAAGTACTACACGACTCCGACGGCGGTGTTTCGCGAGCTCGGCGTCTCGGCCGTCATCTGGGCGAATCATCTGTTGAGAGCATCCCTTGCCGCGATGCAGCGGACCGCCGCAACGCTTCATGAAGAAGAAACGCTGTTGGCGATCGAGGACGAGATCGCCCCCGTTGACGAGGTCTTCCGCTTGACGGGAGCGACGAGCTTGCTGGAAGAACAAGCCCGCTACGGCCCGAATCCGACCGCCCGTCCGACGGTCATCATACTGGCGGCGTCGCGCGGCACCGAGATGGGAGAGCTTACGGCCGATCGCCCCAAGACGATGGTGTCGGTACGCGGAAAGCCGATCCTCGGACACATCGTCGACACCTACAACGAGGCCGGAATCAAGGACATCGTCGTCGTCTCGGGGTACAGGAGCGAGAGTATCGACCTGCCCAACATTCGTACGGTAGACAACCGCCGCTACGCCGACACTCTGGAGGTGGCCTCCTTGACCTGCGCCCTGGCCGATACCGACGTCGGACCGGAGGGTGTCATCGTTTGCTTGGGCGACGTGCTTTTCAAGAAGTACGTCGCGATGATGTTGCTGGATACCGACGCGGAGTTCGCGATTTCGGTGGACGCGGGTTGGCGCGATGCGAACCGCGAGGGCCGCACGATCGACCTGGTGCGAGCGAGCGAGCCTCCCTCACAGGCCACATTCTACAGAGACGCATCTCTCGTCGAGATCGCCACCGACATTCCCGAAACATCCGTCCACGGTGAGTGGATGGGCTTTCTGCGCATCGCCCAGTCGGGAGTTCCCGTGGTCAGGGAGCTACTCGAAAAGGCCGCTCGTGAGGAGGGGCGGCTGGACTCAATGCGAATGTCGAGCCTCATCCGCGAGATCGTGGAGAACGGCCATGAGGTGCGCGTCCTGTATACCGTGGGGCATTGGCTGGATGTGAACACGCTGAGCGACCTCGTGGCGGCCGGCGCCTTCTGAAACCCGTGATCGACCGATGAACAGAGGCCCACGCCGCGCCTTCTCGATGACGCGGCTCCTGATCACAGCGACGCCCGTCGTTCTTCTCGCCGCCGCGCCGGCCGAGGCCTACCTGGACCCGGGCAGTGGCAGCATGTTGCTGTACGCGCTCGCCGGTCTCGTGGCAGTAGTGGCTCATTGGGCAACGGGCCTGTACCACCGTTTGTCCGGGTCGCTTGCCGCACGGGGCGCGAGCAGCAACGGACGGTCCGACCGTTTCGAGCTCGTCTTCTACTCGGAGGGCGGCCAGTACTGGGACGTTTTCGCGCCGGTCATCGACGCCCTGAGCAACAAAGGCGTCGCCTGCACCTACTTCACTTCCGACGCGAACGACCCGGGCCTCTCGTACGAGGCGCCATCGCTCGAAGCGGAGTTCATCGGCACGGACGCACGAAGCGCGGCTGTACTGAACCGACTCCGCGCGAAGCTAGTCGTCATGACCACACCGCAGCTGGACATCTTTCGATTGAAGCGTTCCGAGCACGTCGATCACTACTGCTTTATGGAGCACTCTCTCGGTGACCCCCTGGGGTACAGGCGGTTCGCGTTCGATCATTTCGACTCGGTCCTTTGCCCTGGACCCCATCACCTCGTCAGCATCCGAGCGATCGAAGAGGCACGCGGTCTGCGCAGAAAGCGGCTCTACGAGACGGGCCTGACTTACTACGACGCCATGCTGCGGGATTTGGCCCTCATCGGGGCTCATGGAGGCGGCGGTGAAGGCGGCGATGAACGTGACCAGCGTACATCGGCGACGGTGCTCGTCGCGCCTACCTGGGGCAACAATGGGCTGCTCGCGCGCTACGGTACGGCCTGTTTCGAACCACTCCTCGAGGCGGGCTATCGCGTCATACTCAGGCCTCACCCCCAGGCCTGGGTTTCGGAAGCAGCCGAGTTGGCCAGAATGCAACGCGATCTAGCGCAGTATCGCCATCTTACCATCGATCGCGCGCCGTCAGGATTGGCTTCCATGGAAGCTTCCGACATCTTGATCAGCGACATGTCGGGCATCAATTTCGACTACGCATTCCTGTTCGCAAAGCCCATGCTCGTCGTGGACGGCGAGTTCGAGATGGGAGGGCGCGAGGCTGAGTACGTCGATCAACCCATGTGGGATCACGCGGCCATCTTACAACTTGCGCATCTCGTGGCCGACGCCGAGTTCGCGGACATGCCGGCGCTCGTGGAGCGCTCTCTGAGCGAGTACTCGAAGGCGGACGTCGAGGACTTTCGAGGGCGGTCGACCTACAACTTCGGACACGCGGGGCGCGCCGCAGCCGATGAGCTAGTCGGGATTCTGTCCGCCTGAGCCGCGGCGCTTTCAGTGGAGACGCTTCTTTACTACCTCTTTGTCTACCCGCTCGAGCTTCCGATGGGGCTCTGCTTCGGCGCGCTCCATCAGGCGACCGGAAGTTATGGCACATCGGTCGTACTGCTCGCCATCCTCGTGAACACGGCGTTGTTGCCGCTGTACTACATGGCGGAGCGTTGGAAGCTCGAGGAGCACACCATCAGGCAGAAGATGGAGTGGGAGCTCGCGTCGATCCGCAAGCATTCACGAGGGCGCGAGCGATTCTACTACACCCGAGAAGTCCATCGACGCTTCGGCTACGGTCCGGCTCACTCTCTCAAGGTTTCCGCGGGCTTCCTCGTTCAAGTACCGTTCTTCTTCGCGGCTTATCACCTGCTTTCTCATTTTGCCGGCTGGCAAGGAATCGGTTTTCTCCTGATCTCCGACCTGAGCTTGCCGGATCACGCCATCCACATTGCCGGTCTGCGGCTGAATGCTCTGCCTCTGGCGATGACAGGCCTCAATTTCGCCTCGGTCATCACCTACACCACCCACATGAGTCGCCGCGAGAGAGCACCGCTATGGCTGCTTGCCCTGGCGTTCCTCGTGGCTCTCTACGACTCCCCCGCGGGCTTGGTGCTGTACTGGACCGTCGGCAATGCGTTCTCTCTCGTAAAGAATGCAGTCGGTCAGCGTTTGTCTCTCGACTTCCTCGCGGGCTCGGCCGCCGGGGCCATGGCACACACGAGGGTGAGCCCTCCCCATGACCGCCCGGGACGAGTCGGCTCTGCCGCGTGGGGTCGAGGCTCCCTGCTCGCGCGAATGCCCGACAGTGCCCGCCTGTACGGCCTTGCCGTCGGCGCACTCTCGATGCTGGTCTTCCTGAACGGACCGCTCGTTCTTTGCGAGGCCTCCACGGACCCTGGCTGCTCGCCCCGCGACGCAGCACCCGTGTTCATGCTCAACACCGCAGCCGTGTTCATGGCCTCGAGCGTCGCCTACTTCGTTGTCGGTCGGTGCGGCAGAAAGATTTTGACTATCGTGGTCGTGTTCCTCTGCGCGACCACGCTCGGATATTCCTCGGCTCTGGACGTCGGATTCCTGAACCAGTTGGTCCTGCCCAAACCGGAGTGGATCGAGCTCGGCTCATGGGCTCGGCGTGCGGAGTGGGGCGCGCTCGCGCTGGCACTCATCGCGACGGCCGCCCTCACCATCCGCTATCGGCGCGCCGCGGAGCGGGTCGCCGCTGCCCTCTTCGTGTCCACTGTCGTGATGGCGGCCGTCGCGCTCACCCACAGCTTCATGGACCGCGAAGAAGACGGGCGCGTCGCCTTGGCGGCGGGCGAGTTGCCGGCAGCTCACCAGAAAGTGCTTGCGTTCTCGCGGGAGCAAAACGTCCTCGTCGTCGTGTTGGACGGCTTTTCCGGCGGCTACATTTCGACGTTGCAGCAACATGCACCCCACGTACTCTCTGCCTTCTCCGGGTTCGTTTGGTACGCGAACACGCTGACGACCAACGCCGGCACGTTGGGCACGGTGGCGGCCCTGGTCGGAGGAGACAACTACACCGTCCAGGCGATCAACAGCCGCACCGTTTCCTCGGTCGCAGCCGAGATCGTGGAGGCGTACAAGGTCTTTCCCGATGCGTTCATTCCCCGGGGCTACGAGGTCTCCTACGTTGGGCCGAAATTTACGCGCGAGTGCAGCGGGATCGATAGTCGGGTTCATTGTACCGAGACGCGCCCCTACGGCACGTACTACCAGGAACATTACAGCGCCGCGGACTCACCGCGGACGGACAGAACCCCGTTCATCCTGACCGCCATCAGCGCCTTCAAGGTGAGCCCGTACTTCCTGAAGAGTCGTATCTACGATGAGGGCGCGTGGCTGGGGATGAACGACGTCCCCACCTCTGCAATACGGTGGAAGCTTCCGGAATGGGGGTTTCTGCGCACTCTTGCTGCGGGGATCACCGCGGACAGCCCTTCGAAGACGTTCAAGCTGTTGCACTTGGATCTACCACACCCTCTCAACGCGCTGGATGATGAGTGCCGAATGAACCCAGAAAGCGCTTCGTTCTTCTCCGAATCGACATGTGGACTGAAGGAGTTGGGCGCGCTCTTCGAGCACATGAAGAGCCTGCAAGTGTATGACAACACGAAGATCATCGTGATATCGGATCACGGCTGGTGGGCGCCGAATCCGATGTTTCCGTCGAGCTTCCACGAGGTCATGGCGAGCGGCTTCATGGGGCACGTCGTCGGCGGCTTCGTGCAGGCCCTCCTGCTGGTGAAGGATTTCGGAGCGAACGGAGCGTTGCGACGCTCCGACGCTCTCATGTCCAACGCCGATCTGCCCGCCATCGCGTGCAGCGTCGTCGGCTCTTGTCAGGGGGTGGCCGCCGATCCTCTACGGCGACCCGATCCGAATCGGAAGCTGATCTTCAACAACATCGACTGCGACGACCCGGCGGACACGAAGTTCGACGTCCGGGAACAGTACGAGGTGGCGGGAAGCATATTCGACCCCGCGAACTGGAGGAGGACCGACCTGCCGGAGCTTCGACCATGATGTCGGAGTGACGAGACGGCGGCCGCTCGTGCGCGCGACCGTAGGCGGATGTGCCAAACGGCCAGGACGCCCCTTCGACCCGACGGCGCTGTTGACAAGCCAGCGACGTTGCTAAACGTTCAACGGTTCACGGGAAGCGGTTTGAATCACGTACACTCACACTCCGGCTTGCCTTCCTATCGGCGGAAGGTTGCGAGACGGGAGCCCCTCAGAGTCGCGTACTTCGGTGCCAGCAACACCGCCATGAAGAACGGCTGGCGCGACGCGGTAGCCGAGCGACTCGACGCCCGGCACATCCACAGCGGCCCGACCACGCACGACAATCGTGCGCTCGGGGGCTCGAGCACGAGCTTGGCCTGCGGGCTCTCGGAGTTCTTCTTCGTCGATTTCTCGGCGGATCTGGTGTTCATCGAATATTCCGCCGCAGACTCGCTCCTGAGGAACGACCGGGTCGCGATGCGGGCCGCAGAGCGGTTTCTGCGAACGATACTGCGGCTCGCCCCGGAAGCGGACATCGTACTCCTCCATACGTTCATCGAACTTCATGGAGTTCCGGGCCAGAACGCATGGGCGGCGGACCCCGTCCTGGAACACTACGAGCGGCTCGCCCACCACTACGGTTGCCCGTCGATCAATCTCTCCCGCCATCTCTACAACCTGATCGATGGCGGAGCCTACTCCTATACCGACGGGGATATTGACACGCGTCTGTTCCGCCGGGACGGCCGGCACATGTCGTTGCTCGGAGTGGAGTTGGCAGCAGAGTTCATCTGCCGATCGCTAGACGAGATCGGTGAGACCAGCCCCATGTCTTCCCCGGTCCCGCGATCGCTGCCGGCTCCACTGCTCGACGAGCGCGAGGTCGGCGAGTTGGTACCCGCCATCGATCCCGCCTGGCTCTACGGCAACCCGGTCCTGTGTTTCGGCAAGGCACTCGGCACCGCGGTGCCGCCACGGCAAGAGTTCTGGCGACTGGGCCGCTCCGCGTGGCTGGAGTTCGAGTTGCGTGGTGCCCTGGCCGGTCTCACCGTCATCTCCAACTTCCACTCCGGTGTGGTGAGCATCGAAATCGGAGAGAGTGTTCACCATGCAAGCCTGTTCCGGCGCGAGCACCAGCATGTCGCGCATGCCTCGTTCGTGTCGATCGAGGACAACTTCGACCCCGACACGCGGAGCTGGCGCCGCGTGCGGATCAAGCTCGCGGACAAGATCATCGATGCCGTCCGAAGCGAGGAGGCCACGTTCACAACGCCGCGCGCCGACCCCGCGGACTGGGAACTCAACCTGGTATGCTTGAACATATACGGCGACGCGAGGCCTGCCCCGGTCGCAGCGCGCAGCGCCGGGCAGAGTCTCTCCGCGCAACGAGCGCGATCCCGTCTGAGCTTTGTCCTGGCGAGCCCTCTGCGCTACGCGCGCCAAGCAGTCACGGAACTTCTGCCGATCGCCTGGAAGGATCGGATCTTTCATTGGTGGATGCGACGCTTTGAGCACTGAGATGACCACGAGCCCGAACACGACCGCCCAGCTCCCCAACCGTGATGAGACGGCCGGTTTCGAGATCCTCGGAGATCAACCCGACGTCTTCCTCATCGAAAACGAAGACCGTGGCGCGGGGTTCTGGGCGCAAGTCACGTTCGCGCTGAATGGCGCCCTCTTCGCGGAGTCGAAAGACCTGTTACCGGTAGTTTGCTTCAACGAAGAATGGAATCCGTTCCACGACGCGAGCACTGGGCCGAACGTTTGGGACTACTACTTCGAGCCCCCGGCAGGCGTGACCTCCGACGCCTTGACGCAAATGATCGACAGCGGCGACTACGATCCCAGACGAGTCCGACGGTTGAGAGACTTCGTATCGCGGCGCTCTCGGCTGGTGGCCCCGTGGGTTCAGTTGCACTACGGGCTTGGCCCTTTTCGCGATTTTGATCGTGTAGCGACGTTCCCGTTCGGACGCGCACCGATGAGTCGCGATGCACTCGCTGTGTGGATGCGAGATAGACGCGCTCGAGGACGCGAAGTCGCGGGGAGGTTTTTGAGCGTCAAACCACATGTTCTGGCAAAGGCCGACGCGTTCTATGAACGTTGCATGGCGGGGCGACGGGTGATTGGCGCTCACGTGCGCGGAAGCGACTTCTCGTACGCATTTCCGACACCGCCCGAGCGATATTTCGAGTTTCTCGATGAAGAGCTGAGCCGCGATGCCGACACCCACGTGTTCCTGGCCACGGACCAGCGGCAGTTCGTCGAAAGCTTTCAGCAACGCTACGGCGATCGCGTCCTGGTCTACGACTGCCTTCGTTCCGACGGCGACACGGCTCCCTTCGAGATGACCGAGAGAACCCCCTACACACGCGGCGAGGAGCCTCTGCTCGACACGCTGCTGCTGTCACGGTGCAACTATCTGTTGAAGTGCGCTGCGGCCGGTGGAGAGTTCGCCATGTACCTCGAGCCCGATCTCCAGTGTACGGACTTCGCGCTGGACAGCATGGTCGTGTGGGGTGGGCGACGCGCAGCGTTTCTCGATCAGGGCGAACGAGCATCCGCAACCGATGCCGTCCGCATGGCATGCTCGCGCGCCTACTATCGAGCCCGGGGCCATTGCGTGAGCGCGGGGCTCCGCCTGCTCGGTCTGTAGCCCGAGCCGTTCGACGTCCGAAGGCCAAAGGCGAATCTGCCGGCCCCGCTCACGCTAGGACTGTCTCTGCCGCCTGATATTATGGCGCTGTGAAGAGGCAATCCGATGAACTCGCGCGAGCCGTATTCTTCATCCACATTCCGAAAGCCGCGGGTACGAGCCTCCATCGTATTCTGCACCGACAGGCTCCGCGGGGCTCGGTCTACACAGTCACCGACATCCGGGGGCTATCGGCGCGCATGGATGGGTGGCCGGACGAAGAAAAGCGTCGGATCCGGCTCGTCAAAGGGCACATCTGGTTTGGTTTGCACGCCCATCTGCCGGGCCCCTTCACGTACGTTACCGTTCTGCGCGACCCGGTCGAGCGAGTTGCCTCCCTCTACCACTACATCCGGAACACTCACCGCCATTTCGCGAAAGAGAGGATCGCCGACCTGTCGCTATCCGAGTTCGCGAGGTCCGAGTTCTCGAGAAGTCTCACCAGCGAACTCGCGAACCACCAGACGCGGGTCATCGCCGGCTGGGAGCGCACTCGCGCGGAGTCGCCCGCGATGCTCGAGCAGGCTCGGGAGAACATCGTGAACCATTTCGCCGTGGCCGGCGTCCACGAACGCTTCGACGAGGCGCTCGTGCTTCTGAGACGACGGCTTGGTCTGCGCAGCGTGGTGCACGTTCCCCTGAACGTCGGAGACAGCGAGAAGCACGGGCCACCGACGTCGTCCGACGTCGAAGCGATCCTCGAGCGAAACGAACTCGACGGGCAACTGTATCGATTCGTACGCGACAGGTTTGGCGACGCCGTGGCCGCCGAGGACCCCGGCGATTTCGCGGCGGAGCTCGCTCGGTTTCGTCGACGCCAAGCCCAACTGACAGCCATCGCCGCGCCGACGCGGCCCGTCGTCCGGGCCGCCGAGAACGTCGCGCGAAGGCTTCCTTGGCTCAAGAAGTGGTATCTCGGCTAGCTGGCTAGCTAAGGCCCAAGCGCTCCAATACCTGTCGAATCACCGGTTCGAGAACATCCGCCAACTGCGCGTGCCCCTTTGCGTTGCGGTGCGGGTCTCCAACAGCAGCGCAGGCGAACTCTTCCGGCAACGGCGGTAAGAGGACTTCTTCAAAGCCTCGTGAGCGAAAAGTCTCACGCAGGTTCTCATTCGTCGTTTCCGAGAAGAAGAAGAGCACCGGTTGATCGATCGGCCCGAGAAAATCCCGGAGGATACTTTCGGTCGCAGCCGCTGCCAGGGGAACGGCCCGTGCGGCCCGTTCTCCATCCATGGTGGGCCGGAACAATCTGGCATTGATCAAGCGAAGAACCGCGCTGTCGAAGAATTCCGGGAGGATCATCGGCTGCCGAAAGACCACCTTCTTGTCCTGCCAATACGGACGTCGCCGAAAATTGCTGTATTGCCCCCCGTAGCGCTCCATCTCGAAACTGTTGTTGCTCAGGTCGTTGTCGTCGACCTGCCAAACGATCAGATCCGGATCATAAGGAAGGCAAAACTCCTTCAACAGCATCGCCTGCTGCAACGTGCCGAACCCCCCAACGGCCATCGGCAGCAGCTCCACTTTTCGGCCCTCATCGGAGAGCCGTGTCTCAAGAAGATGGTAGTAGGGCTGTCCGTCGCTGAGCTGGTAGGCCTGAGTGGTCGAGTCTCCAACCACGCAGATCCGGCTTGTGCCCTCAGGCTTGACCCGGTCGGGCACGCCGCTGAGCCGCTGCCCATGGGCGTTGTACGTTACCTCGATGTCGCCGAAACACGGGCGCTTGTAGGCAATGACTTCGCCCCGTGGCGCGAACCAGCCGTATCCGGCGTCGGACTGACAGTTGAGCGAGCCGCGGCGAAGACTCACCGTTCCACCGTCGTGCACGAAAGACTTCAACAGCCTGAGCCCATACTCGGCCACGCCGGCCAGCAAGGGAATCAACACGATCGAGATGAGGAAAAATCGTACGCTCTTTGGGGGTTGGGGTCGCATAGAATCCGCCACCTCTAAACACGGCGAATCGGCTTAGACAAACGTTCTCGGTACGACGAGCCAACGATGACCTGCCGGGGTTCGCGTAGACGTTCCGCGGCGCCGAATCGGCGTTAAGTTAACAACACCGAACGAAGTCATATGCTCACTCGGGTGCGGCGTGGCGCAGCACCCAGGGGCGTGTCCTGCCGATTCCTTTGAGATCGACCTTGCGCAGTTCGATGCAGGTCAAGTCTTCGTCCTCGTGCAGGCGCTCGGCCACCTCAGCGGAGACGATCACCGTACCTGGGCGGGCGACGCCAAGCAGGCGGCTCGCGAGGTTGACCGTATTGCCGTAGAGGTCGCCCTCCCACGCGAGTGCCGGACCGACCGCCAGGCCGACACGCGCTTCCGGCACGATCTCGTCACTGCTGCAGGCATCGGCCAGCGCGAGTGCGGTGCGCGCCGCCGCACGCGCGTCGGATGTGGCGAACATCACTTCGTCTCCGAGAGTCTTGACGACGCGCCCGCCGCGATCGGGAACCTCTTGGTACACGATCGCTTCGAAGCGGCTCACCAAGAGCGCGAGTTCGCGCTCGGTGAGCTGCCGGCTGACGCCGGTGAAGTCGACGAGATCGGCGAAGCCGATAACCATCGTATGGTCGGCCGCGTCGTTGGTGGCGCTGGCGACGGTCTGCGAGATCGCGGCCAGCAGGTGCCGGCGCCAGATGTAGCTGAGAAAGCCTTCGTGATCGCGCACCACCGACTCGGCCAGCTCAGCGACGCGATCGGCGGCCTGGCTCGCGGACAGCTCGCTGGAAAGGGCGGCGGCTTCGACGTCCGCGGCTACCGTCAGCGCGTGCATGTGCGCCACGCGCGCGAGGGCTTGGCCGGTCGCGCGTGCCATCTGCGTGAGCACGTCGGGGTCGATCCTCTGTTCCTCGAACAGCTTCGCGGCGAAGCTCAGAATCTCGACCTCGCGCTTGGTGAACACGCGCTCGTCGGTTTCCACGCGGGCGAAGCCGAGCGCCTGCCAGAGCCTTCCGGCCTCGCCGGTCGGAATCCCGGACAGCCGCTGCACCTCGACTGCGGTGAGATTGGGTTTGCCGAGCAGCGCCTCGCTCGTCATTCTCCAGATCTTCGACGTCTTAGTCATCGTGAGGGCGAGCGTAGCGTGCAAGCGCTGCGAGAAGAATCGGCCCGCCGAACGCGGTCAAGCCGGCCACCAGAGGGTCGGAAGCGGGCCTCGCGGAGGGGTGGGATGGTCGTGGCGTTGCCCTAAGCCTGTGGTCTCCACAATCGCTACGAGCGGATAGCTGCCTGAAGGCGGTTCGGATGGAGTTCTCGGGAAGCACAGGGGCTGCCGCACACAGGCCCGCTAGCGCTAGAACTCATCGACGTCGTACAGGTTCCAGACGAACTCGTGGATCTCGACCGCCTTTCCCCGCTCAAGGTGGATCTTCAATACGGTCGGGTTGTCGAGTTCGCGACCGTCCGAACGGCGTCCGCGGCCACGGAACATCGCCACGGCGAAGCTGTCGTTGGCGACTACGTCTTCCAGGTCGAGCGCGAACGTACCGTCGGTCAGCTCTCCCACACGCAGTAGAAACGTGAAGATTCCGTCGTGGCCGCGGTGGGCGCCGGCGAGTTGTCCGGTCGCGCCTGGAAAGCGCCACACGGCGTCTTCATGGATGACGTCGCGGACCGCCTCGATGTCGTGATCACGAAAGGCGGCGAACAACGAGCGGACCAGTGTGGCGTTGGGATGTTCCGTCATCTCGGCTCGTAGTCCTGGTGCATGCGCGTCGCGACCGAGCGATGCGCGACCGGGCAAGCGAGTGCGACTCTAGAGCGCGCTCACCCGATGTGTCCAGGGCAGGGAGGTGAGTCTTGCCCGGGCCGCGAAGGCCGGCGAGAGGGCCGGATTATCAGCGCGTTCATTGAATGGCGTCAGGACGTGGGCCATAAAGAACGTTCGCGCCGTATCCCGTGAACGCCTCAGACTCGACCGACGACCAGCCCAAAGAGGCGCCGAGCGCGCCGCGGCCGCCTATGGAGACGCCGTCTACGGGCTGGCGCCGCCTCGTCCAGACCCCCGGCAACGGCTGGCTGCTGAGTGTCGCCATCATCATCGGCGTCGTCACGTCGCTCGCGAACTTCATCTTTCACAGCGCCATCGACGGCGCTTACGACTTGTTCTGGGGCGACCTCGGAAGCGTCCTCGGTATCGGCGCCCAGCGTGTCGAGACCGACGTGTTCACCGAAGGATGGGGCGCCCTTCCGGCGAACTGGTGGCTGGTGCCGCTCATCCCGATCCTCGGGATGACGTGCATCGTGGTGCTTGATCGCTGGTTCCCCGGAGAGATCAAAGGATACGGCCTCCCGCGTTTCCTGGAGATCGTCAACGTCGAGGGCGGGTTCATCAAGCGCCGCTGGGTCACGCTGAAGACGCTGTCGAACGCCATCACCCTCGGCTCGGGCATGAGCGCAGGCATCGAGGGGCCGATCGCGCAGATCGGAGGATCGATCGGCTCGACCTGCGCGCGCGCGCTTCGGCCCTCCCCCGATCAGCTCCGGTTGCTCATCGCGTGCGGCTCGGCGTCGGCGATCTCGGCGACGTTCGCCAGCCCGATCGCCGGCGTGATGTTCGCTGAAGAAATCGTGCTGCTCGGTCACGCGCAGCTTCAGTCGCTCTCGTTGTTGGTGCTGGCCTCGGGCACCGCCGCCGTCGTCACCGAGATGATGCTCGGCGAGCACCGCGTGCTGCACGCTCCCGCTTTCGAGTACAACTTCGACCACGAGCTCATTTTCTACGTGATGCTCGGGCTGCTGTGCGGGTTGTTGGCCGCGTTCTTCATCCGCTCGTTCTACCGAATCATCGACTGGTTTCGTGAGTCTCGGCTCCCGCCCTCGGCCCGGCCGCTGCTGGGCGCGCTGATGGTCGGTTGTTCCCTGATCGTGTTTCCGCAGATCGCGGCGAACGGATACGACGCCATGAACGCGACGTTTCGCGGGGGATTGAGCGCTCCGCTGCTGCTCTCGCTGGCATTCGTAAAGATCGTCATGACAGGCGTCACGCTCGGGTCGGGCGGCTCCGGCGGCGTGTTCGCACCCTCGATGTTCATCGGCTGCGTGTTCGGCGGCGGCTTCGCGACGCTCGTCAACGCGGCCATCCCCGGAACCATCGCCGACCCGGGGAGCTTCGCGCTGATCGGCATGGGGTCGTTCTTGTCGGGCGCCACCCATGCACCGCTCACGGCGATCTTTCTCGTTTTCGAGCTCACGCGCGATCCGAACGTCATGCTGCCGATGATGATCACCGCGATTACGGCCACGCTGGTGGCCAAGCGGGTGTTCCCCGACAGCATCGATCACCACGAGCTCAGCCGCCGGGGCCTGCACCTGAGCAGCGAGAGCGAGACGCAGATCCTGAAGACCCTGTACGTGAGAGGGCTGGTGACCAAAGAGTTCCAGCCGATCCCCGAGAGCATGAAGCTCACCGATTTCGTCGGCTACGTGACCAACAGCCACCACGAGTATTTCCCGGTGGTCTCTCCGGAGCAGAAGCTGGTGGGGCTGCTGAGCGTTCAGGATCTGCGCTCCGTCTTGCTCGAGCGCGAGTCGTGGCCGTACGTGGTGGTTTCCGAGCTCGCACGCTCCGACGTCCCGACCGTCCGGCCTTCCGACACGTTGTTCGACGCCATGCGCGCAGTCTCGACCCATGGGCTCGAACAGATCCCAGTTGTGGATGATCACGACGGCGACAAGGTGGTCGGCATGCTCAAACGCTCCGACCTGCAGAATTTCTTCCAGAAACGGCTACTTGCCCGCGAGCTTCACGGCTGATATCGGCTCGTGTGGCGTGGGCTGAGCGAACGCCTTCGCAAAGCCGCCCCGCTCCTGCCGGGGGCGGGAACTGTCACCTTCGGAGCAATGTGAAAAAGCGAGCGGTCATCATCACGGCTGACGATTTCGGTCAGCTACCCGAAGTCAACGACGCCGTTCTGGCCGGCTACGATGCCGGCCTCATCACCAACGCGGGGATCCGCGTGAACGCGACAGCGTCGAGTTCGGCGATGCAGTCGGCCGCGATGCGGCCTGGTCTCGGCGTCGGCCTGCATCTCGTGCTGTGCGAGGGGCGCTCGACCCTGCCCCATCGCCACATTCCCAATTTGGTGGACGGTAGCGGCCGATTCGCCGCCCGCCCGCTGGAAGCCGCATGGCACTATCGCCGGCGCGCGGGTCTGTACGAAGAGATCAAGGCCGAGATTCGCGCCCAGCTCGAGAAGTTCTTCTCGGCTCATCTCCAGCTCAGCTACATCTCCGGTCACTTTCAACTCCATCTGCACCCGACCGTGCGTCGGATTCTGTGCGAGCTGGCCGAGGAATATCCGATCCCCGCGCTGCGCAAGCCGTGCGGAGCCTTGGTCTCCTACGAAGGAAGGCAGAGCCTTTCGGCGAACCAGCGTCGCATCGAAGTGGCGATGTTGAAGACGATGGTCCGGGTGGGCCGTCTTCGTACGCGCGGATTCCTCGGCCCCGATCGCGTGGGTGTGCTGAGCCCGCTCAGGCCCACGGTGGAGTCGGAGGTCGTCCAACGCTTTGCGGCGCTGCCCCGGGGCGTTACCGAGTTGGTCTGTCACCCCGGCTCGCTGAAGCCCCGCTACGACGGCATCGCCGAGCAGGCGGTCGTCACCAGCGCCGCAGTTCGCCGCGCCATCGAAGAGCTCGACATCGAACTCATCTCTTACCGCGACCTGGTCGAGTACACTTTCGGCGAAGGCTGACCACTCGCCGCGCGACGCTACGGCCGCGGCGATTGGACCTTCCCGGACTGTCGAAACTGGATCTTCCATGGATCGAGCGGTCGGCCTATCGTCCGTTCATGCAAAGCCAATCGACGTCCTTGTTGCCGAAGTTCTTGGAGTACGTGTTCGCGTTCGAGGCGGCCGTGTTGACCGACGAGTGGGGCGGCGTCGCTCAGTGCTTCACCGAAGATGCGCGGCACCTCGTCGACGGGCCCGACCCGTTGGCCTCCGACGTCACGGGCAACGCGGCGATCGGCGAAGCGTTTCGTCGCAACCTGGCCGGACTCGACCGCCGCTTCGACCAGCGAATCCCGGAGGTGCTCGAAGGACCGTTCCAGGACGGTTCGAGCGTGTGGATGCGCTGGGCGCTGGTGTTCCGTCGTCACGGCCTTCCTCCGCTTCGAATCGAGGGAGACCACACGGTGACTTATGAAGGCGGTCGCATCTCGTCGCTCGTGGAGAACGTGGCCGCCGATACCGGCGCGCGCGTGGCGAACTACCTCGAACGCTACGACGAACTGTTGCTTCCGGAGGGCGGGAGCGAGGCAGCCGCTGCCGATGAAGCAGGGTTGATCGCGGGGGCCGACGCTCTGCAACGCACCTTGATCAGTTTCTACGGCTCGGCGAAGAGTCGCGCCGACGTCGCTGGAGCGCTGGCGGTTTGCACCGAGGACTTCTCGATCGAGACGGTTCCGCTCGGTGTGAAGTCCACTTCGCGCGAACACACGGCCCGAGACCTGGAAGTGTTCTTCGCAGCATTCCCCGACTACTCGGTGACGATCGACGGCGTTACCTCGGATGCCGATGTCTCCTCGTGTTGGGGGCAGGTGAGGATGACGCCCGTGGGCGAGATTCTCGGCACCGAGACCAACGGCCGGACGGCCGACCTGCCCTACTTCTGTGTGTTCACGTTCGAAGGCGGCTTGCTTGCGAGCGAGAGGTTCTTCTTCGACCTCGCCACGCTGTGTCGGCAAACCGGAATGGACCAGGACGCAGTGTTCGCCGCCGCCCAAGCCGCCTCCCGGGCGACCGAGTCACGAGCGGCGTAGCTGGCCGGTGGGCGATCGACTCAGCGGGCGTCGTGGAAGATCAGTCCCAACGTCGAGCGGGTTCCCGAATGCACGCGGCTCACGCCGTGGCGCACCGCTATGCGATACGAACCGCGAGCGCCGTCGGCCGGGCGGTTCTGGTTAGGGAAGATCAATGCGTCGCCGCGGGCGAGTGAGATCGCCTCCACGCGGGTCTGGGTGCGCGGGCGCTGCTCGGTCAGCACGATCTCGCCGCCCTTGAAGTCGGTGCCGGGGCGAGAGAGCAGTACGACCGCCTGCAGCGGAAAGGCGATCTCGCCGTACACGTCCTGGTGCAGGTGGTTCAGCCCGCCCTCGCGGTAACGCAGCAACAAAGGCGTCGGCCGGATCTGTCCGACGGCGGCGCACTCGGCGCGCAACTCCGTGAGCGTCGGCGGATAGCGTCGCTCGGTTCCCAGACGCTCTTCCCACCGGTTGGCGATCGGGACCAGGCGGGCGTAGAGCGCCGTCCGCAACGTACGCACGGGTTGCGGAAGAGGGTAGCGGAAGTATCGGTAGTCGCCGTTGTCGCCGTATCGATGCGATCCCAGATCGACGAAGCTGCGAAATAGCCCGGTTCGATCGTATGCATCGATCAGCTTTCGGCATTCGGCGCCGTCGAGGAGAGCCGGGATGCGTGCGTGCCCACGCTCATCGAGCGCGGCCCGAGCGGCAGACCAATCCACGGCGGTCGCTCGCCGGGCAAGCGCTTTCGAATCGGTCGTCTGCCCGCCGTTCATTCGGCGATCGAACCAGAGCGCGCCGACGATGCCAAGCCGTTCACGGACCCGGTATTCCCACCCAGGCGAGGCAGGACGTTCGGCCGCCGGTTTCCGGGTTGCCGCGCCTTTGGCGGCAAGGCTAACTGAGGGTCTGTTCGCGCACGCGCGCCCATGACCCGCGACATCGACAAGCTGACCGACCGCTTGCTCCCCACGATCGAG
>PJEL010002391.1_pt1 | contig 17304 bp, 18 predicted proteins | sample 1853271 | NCBI WGS metagenome assembly PJEL01 (sample SAMN08108733, study PRJNA415343) | Invertebrate metagenome, whole genome shotgun sequencing project. | host: Globobulimina | place: Sweden: Gullmar Fjord | collected 2015-08
AGTTATTAGCTTTTTAAACAACTTTATTGTCAAACTATAAAAGAAATAAAAAAAGGCGTGTAACTCAATACACGCCTTGTTTTAATCAATTTTGTTGTTTTTTGGGGATACTACAGGATTGTACCAACTGCAGCCTTTGCCATTTCCATAAATGGTTGTGGGAAAATTCCAATAGCGAGAATTGAGAAAGCAAGTAAAGCTCCTAAGCAGTACTGAAAAACACCGAGTTTGATCACGGGTACTTCTTCTTCACAATTAATGTATGCTGCTCTAACCATTCTGAGGTAGTAATAAGCTGCAATTCCAGCGTTAATAACCGCAAGAATCACTATTGCATAGAGTGATTGTTTTACAGCTGCAGTAAAAATCATAAACTTACCTAAAAAGCCAACAGTAGGAGGCATACCAGCCATACCAAATGCTGCAATAGCAAGTATCAAGGCGAGCAGTGGAGATCTTTTATAAAGACCTTTTAGATCATTCAAAGTCACATTTTCGCCGGTGTTTGACACGTTATAGATTACGTAAAAGCATGCAAGGTTCATTAACAGGTAGCCACCAATATAATAAATTGCAGATCCGTAACCAAGTTCGTTCGCGCATAAAATTGCGACCATTACATATCCTGCATGAGCGATACTTGAGTATGCAAGCAGCCTTTTCAAGTCTTCCTGCACAAGTGCTGAAAGATTACCTATAGTCATTGAAAGAACCGCCAGGGTTCCAAGAATCCATGTTACCTGACTTAAGTCAACACCTGCAAGGGAAGCGAGTCTTATCAGTAGTGCAACAGCTCCGACTTTAGGAAGAGTTGCAATAAAACCAGCTGTTTCATTTGCAGAACCCTCATATACATCCGGTGCCCAAAAATGCATAGGAAACATTGCAAGTTTGTAGAAAAAGCTTCCAAGCATTAATATAAGCCCAATAATTATAATCGGCTGGGTATGAACAAGAGCAGGAAGAACATCTTTTAAGGCTGCGAGGTATGTTGTATGAGCCATTCCAAAAATATAGCTCATTCCATATAATGAGATGCCTGTAGCAAGAGCTCCAAACATAACATATTTTATTCCCGCTTCCATCTGACTTTTGTATCCGTTCTGAAGTCTGAATGGAATAATAACATATAAAGCAAATGAAGATATTTCAAGACTAACCACAATAGTAAGAAGTTCAACTGAGCTTACTAAAAAGACAAGGCCCAAAACACTTAAAGTTAAAAACATGTAATATTCAGCGGCTACTTCTTTTGTAACACCTTTAAGACTATTACCAAGAGCAATAATAATGACAAGCCCCAAGGTCAATATAATCTTAAAAATTTGTGAAAACAAATCAACCTGATATGCATCAAAAAACAACATACCGGATGCTTTGTAAGAAGCAACTGCTATTAGGAAAACAACGATCGCTTGTCCAATGGCAACTCCCTGTAAAAACGAAGCTTTTGGTTTTCCAAGTGACAAAAAGAAAAAAACCAGTGCCATCGATGTCAATGCCAGTTCCGGTAAAAATAAAGACATATTCTTAGATCCCTTAAATCAAACTTCTTTTAATTACAGATGAAAATAAGTTCATCCATACAATTTAATTTCTAACTATTATTATCTCCAAAACCAATGATTACATACTTACCCATGATCAACTTTTGGAGTTGCATGTTTTACTACATCACCAGAGTGATTATCTTAGTGATGTCCAGCTTTAGAATTTGAATGTTGCTTTTCTTCATTACTATTATGTCCACCTGCTCCATGATCTGCTTCAGGTGCAATATTTTTCTTTCCATCTTCAACCTGTTGTACCAGGTGGCTTACACTTTTATCCATCACGTTCAAAATAGGTTTTGGATTCAGCCCGATCCAGAATACAAAAAATACCAGAAATGAAAGAGTAACAATCTCACGAAGATTCATATCTTTCATAGCATGACTGTCATCACCGTGGTCATCATGATGTCCATGCCCGTCAGAGTCAGCCCAAACCATTTTCTGAACAAGTCTTAACATGTAGGCTGCGGCAAGAATTGCACCGACAATGGCAACAGCACCAACGATTTTATATTTCTGAAATGTTGCTAAAAGTACAAGGAATTCTCCAACAAAACCATTGGTTCCCGGAAATCCGAAAGAGGCCAAAGAAAAAATAACAAGAAACGTTACATAAATCGGCATTTGCGATCCAAGGGCCGAGTTGTCTGCTATTTCCCTACTGTGTGTCCTTTCATATATTATACCGATCAAAATAAACAGAGCACCTGTAGTTACTCCGTGGTTAAGCATCTGCATTATCGCACCTTGAATTCCAATATCACTCAATAGAAAGATTCCAAGTGTAACAAATCCCATATGCCCTACACTGGAGTATGCAATCAGCTTCTTGATATCAGATTGACCCAATGCAAGGTAACCACCTATCACAATAGAAACTGCCGAGAAAAATATCAAATATGGCATACATTCCATCGTTGCATTCGGTAGAATTGGCAAACAAAACCTTAAAAATCCATAACCGCCCATTTTCAGAAGGACACTAGCAAGAATTACACTACCGGCAACGGGTGCTTCAACATGAGCCGCAGGAAGCCAGGTATGAAATGGGAACATCGGAATTTTAATTGCAAAAGCAAGAGTAAAGGCCAGAAAAATCCAGACTTGAAAGGACATTGAATATTCATGAGCATGAGCCATCAATGACGGGATAAAAAATGTTCCTGTTTTAACGTAAAGAGCTGCAATTGAAATAAGTAGAAAAACACTACCCAAAAGAGTATAAAGGAAAAATTTAATAGAAGCGTAATCTTTCCTTGCGCCGCCCCAGACTGCTATTAGAAGATACATTGGAACCAGCATTGCTTCCCAGAATATAAAGAACATTACCATATTAAGACTTATGAAAACACCTATCATAAAGGCTTCCATCAAAAGAGTCACAACCATAAACTCTCTAAATCTGTCTTTAATGTATGTCCATGAGCAGAGGATACAAAGAGGCATAACAAGCGTTGTTAAAAGAACCAAAAGAACACTGATACCATCAACTCCCAAAACATAACTAAGATCAAGGTAAGGAAACCAGTGCTCATTATGTTCTGCAAACTGATACTTTGCTGTAGTGTAATCCCAGTTGAAAAACAATGGCAAAGACAAAACTGCTGTAACAATCGTTACAATAAGCGCCCAGGCTTTAATAAAAGCATCGTTTTTCATAAAAAAGGTAACTACTGCGCCCAATAACGGGACAAGAAATAGAACCGACAAAATGGGATAATTCAATGTGTTAAGTATTAAATAATGTTCCATACGTTCACAATCTTCCTAAATATTGAAACCAAAGTATACGGCTTAAAAATTTAAAATTTAAGCACAATAGCTATCAAAACAATAAACATAATTGCAACAGCAGCACCGATATACTGCTGAATTTTTCCTGTTTCTATCTGACGAAGCTGATCACCACCTTTAACAACAGACTTTGCAGAGCCATCGATAACCCAGTCAATTCCCTCTTTATCAAACCAGGAAAACATTCTGGCTAAAGCCATAGTAAAAGCAAGACCAACATTCTTCCATACATTATCTGCAAAATCATTAACGGCGCTTAGAGGTTTTGATGCAAACCATAGGAATGCACGGGCACCTTTTCTGTAAAACCAGTCAACGTCAAGACTTGCGTAAGGTTTTGGTTTGAGATATTTAACAAGCAAATAGAATCCAAAACCAGTAAAGCCGAGAATCTGAAATGTTTCAGAAAGGTGATAAGATGTATAAGGATGGTAATCTACAGGATTCGGCAGCATCGCATAAAGCCACTCATAGCCGAAGTAACCAAAGATTCCGTTTTTAAATCCAAGACAAATACAGAAAAATGCCGCAATGGCCATTCCAAGATTCATATTCCATGGTGCATCTTTACAGTCTATATCTGATTTTTCCTTACCGCCAAACCATAGAAAATATGGAAGCTTTATACCGACTGATAAAAAGGTACCGACTGCGGCAAGAGTTAATAGAATCAAGATACCGACTCTATGATGCTCACCCGCGGCAGCTATAATCATTGATTTACTTATAAAACCACTTGTAAGCGGAAATCCAGATATCGCAATCCCACCAATCACTGTAAAGATCAATGCAAGTGGCATTTTATTATAGAGTCCACCAAGTTCAGTCAGCTTACTTCTTCCTGTCATTTCAAGAACAGCACCAACACCCATAAAAAGAAGTGCTTTATATAAAATATGAGCATAGGCATGTGCACATGCTCCATTTACTGCCATTGCAGTTCCGATTCCTACACCGCAAACCATATATCCGACCTGACTGACAATATGATAAGCGAGGATCCTTCTTGCATCATTTTCAATTACCGCGTAACCGACACCGTAAAGTGTCATGATAGCTCCCATTATTGCAAGAACTTCATATCCCGCAAAACCTCTTGCAAGAACGTAAACCGCAGTTTTCGTCGTAAAAGCGCACATAAAAACAGCACCCGTAACAGTTGCTTCAGGATATGCATCTGGAAGCCACGCATGAATCGGTGGAACAGCAGCATTAAGCATAAAACCAATCATAATAAGGTAGTCAGCCATTGTTGCACCGTCAGCTGCAATATGTTCAAAAGCCATTCCCTCCATACCAACATTCTGGTATCTAAGGAAAATACCCGCGAGTAGAACTAAACCACCGGCAGTATGAACCAGTAGATATCTGTAGCCAGCCTCAATTGATCTTTTTTTCTTTCTGTACCAGATCAAAAAGGTCGATGCAAAAGCCATTAGCTCCCAGAAAATAAAAAGAGTCAGGTAATCACCACACAATGTTACACCAAGTGAACCTGCAACATAAAGCCAGCCGGCAATATGCTGGCCACTTTCATTAACATGCAGTCCGTAGATACTACCAATAAGGGCCATAATAGTGAATACATTTAAAAATATAAAAGCCAGCTCATCCCTTCTTCCAAAAATAAGGTCGAAGCCCATATAGTTGGTTGTTCCAAAACTTTCAGGAAGTGAATATACTTGAATAATAGCAAGAATCGGAATTGCAACTAAAAGAATTTTTTGTAAACTGATATGAATTCTTTTGGCAATAGGTAATAACATGGCACCAAAAATAAAAAGCGATGCCGGATGCATAAAAATCGTGTTACTTATCATAATAATCCTCATCCTGCTTCAGCCAGTTATTATAAAGGCCTTTACAGACCACACTCATTCCAAGACAACCAAACGCTCCGAAAAATGCCCAGAAACCGTAAATATTATCACCAAAGAAATGCGGTGCGTGCCTCTCAGCAAATATATCAAAGACAATTGTAAAAATCAGATAGGCAAAGAATAATAATTTAAACCCTTCAGATTTGCTCCTTAAATATGTCATCAAATTACCCATCATGACCCCGCTACACTTTTAAGAATTGTTGCAAAGAAAGTTGTATCTACTGAACCGATAATCTTTAGGAAAAGATCGGGATAAAAACCAAATGCTACTGAAAAGATTGCTGTTATCACAAGGGGGACAACCATAAACATGATCAGAGGTCTCTTTTCAAGATTATCCGTTTTGTCTTCATCTTCCGGCAGAGGTTTTCCAAAAAATGCCTGAATAACAACCGGGACAAAATAACCGGCATTTAAAAGACTACTAACGAGAAGCACAGTTAAAATTATCCAGTTATGAATATCCATTGCACCAACAGCCAGATACCATTTTGTTACAAAACCACTCACTGGAGGAACACCAATCATACTCAGCGATGCCACTGCAAAAGCAACCATTGTTAAAGGCATTCTCTTTGCGAGTCCACCCATTTCACTGATGTCTTTTTTACCTGATGCAACGAAAATAGCTCCTGCACAGAAAAAGAGAGTAATTTTTGAGAATGCATGGTTTGTAATATGAATCAGACCACCTGTAACGCTGCTTGGAGCCAACATTGCTGAACCAAGTATTATATATGAAAGCTGGCTTACAGTAGAATATGCGAGCCTTGCCTTAAGATTCGTCTTAGTCAGAGCTATTATCGAGGCCGTTATTATTGTAAATGATACAAAATACGCTGTAAATATTCCCATACCTGTATCTGCCAAAAGTTGTGTTCCAAAGACTGAAAGCATAACACGTACAGTCGAAAAGACACCAACCTTTACAACAACCACCGCATGTAAAAGCGCACTAACAGGTGTCGGGGCAACCATTGCAGAAGGAAGCCAGTTATGCAGAGGCATAATACCGGATTTTGCAAAACCGAATAGAAACATCAGATAAACAACTATAACTAAAGGTTTACTTGCACCCGCAGGAAATATTCCGTCCATTACACCCGTGGCGTTAAAGTCGAGCGTCCCACACTGCATGTATAAAAGGACCATTCCTGTTAAAAGAAATGCTTTAGATGTAAAGAAAAGATAAACAATATATTTCTGTCCACCTTCGTAGCCCTCTTTGTCCTGGTGATGCATAACAAGGGGATAAGTTGCTATAGAGACTATTTCATAAAAAAGGTATAATGTGAATAGGTTGCCGGCAAAAGCTGCACCCATCGCACCACCAACGGATATGGCATAGCATACATAGAATCTCGTCTGGGCATGCTCATTAAGACCACGCATATACCCTACACAATAAAATGCAGCTAATATCCACAGAAAAGAAGATGTTCCTGCAAACAGAAGTCCCATTCCATCTAATCTGAATTTAACACTTACCCCTGAATATATCGTGAAGAATGTATGTTCCGGGTTCCCCCCGGAAAGAACTAAAGGCAGAAGGTTTACAACAGACATAAATGTCAGCGCAGCACCAATAACCGCCCAGGTTTCACGAATATTAGGTCTTTTACCAGAAAACATTATAAATAATGCTGTTACCAGTGGAATAGCCGTCGTTACAAAAATCAAGCTGGGTGTGTTTGAAATATCCATAAAATATTAAACCTTCGAAAAATATTACCCAATAATTTCAAAAAAATTATTTCTAACCCTGAAGTTCATTAACGGCTTCAGGATCACTTGTGTTATACTTTCTATAAACAGCAAGAATAAAACTTACCACTATAGCAGCTTCTGCGGCAGCAATTCCCATAATAAACAGAGTTATTATCTGGCCGACAGCAGGATCAGGAGCTGTAAATTTATTAAATGCCATAAAATTAAGTCCAGCGCCATTCAGGATAAGTTCAGTTGAAATCAACATACCTATAAAACTTTTATGCCTAATCATCCCGTAAATACCAATTACGAGAAGAAACACTGCCAAAATCAGATAGACATTAAGATTATTACTCAACGTAATCAAATTTCTTCCTCCCTTCCACCTTTTGCAAGAATTATCGATCCAACAATTGCAATAAGCAGAACAACTGAAATAAGCTCAAAGGCCAGACAGTACTTTAAAAGAAGACTTTCACCAATCCACTCCAGTGAAAAATTCCCAACTGTCTTTTCCGAAGCTACCCAGGTTGTTTTTCCAAATGCAACAGCAATCAGAAGAAAAGCCGCACCACCTGAAGAAGCAAGGGCAAGCAGCATATTTCGGCTAATTTCATTTTTTTCAGCACTTTCCCTCGGGGTATAACCAACCATAATACCGAAAACAAGTACTATACAGACAGCTCCAACATAAATCATAATCTGCATCAATGTAAGGAACAGACTTCCAAGATAAAAGTATAATCCCGCTACGCCCAGCAGGCATACAGCAAGCCCTAAAACCGAGTGCATTAAAATACGGGCATTAACTGCGAGCCAACTTCCAAGTATTGCAAGCAATATAAATGCAACAAACATTATTTCTGCAACTATATGGTAATATGCATTCATTATTTGTCCTCAAGCCGCTTAATTAAATCAAAATAAAAATCTTCTCGAGAAAAACCGGCAATTTCATATTCATCTGAAAAATAAATGGCCGATGGTTTACACGATTCAACACAAAGTCCGCAAAGGCTGCACTTGGAATAATCAAGATTAAAGACTGTAAGGACTTTACCCTTAACACCTTCCTGTTTTTCGCCTTTTACGACGATACAGCTGCAGGGGCAGTTTTTCATACAAAGCCCACAGACCATACAGCTGGTTTTACCGGTTTCCGGATCTTTTATGAGATCTATATGCCCTCGCATATTCGGGCTTATATCAACTCTTTCCCTGGGGTATTGAACTGTAACAATTGGAGATATCAATGCTTTGAAAGTTACTCCAAGTCCAACCAGAAGACTCTTGCCACCAGTAAATATTTCGCTAAAATATCCGCTCATATTACCTTCACTATAAATGCTGTAATTAAAAGGTTAACTAATGAAAACGGGATTAAGTATTTCCATGAAAGATTCATCAGCTGGTCAAAACGTACTCTCGGATAAGTCCATCTTACCCAGATCATAATCAGCATCAAAATAAAGACTTTCAGTAAAAACCAGAATGCTCCCATTAAAGGACCACTGTAAAAATCAAGACCGAAGGGGCCGTTCCAGCCACCAAGAAACATTATTGTGGTAACTGAACTCATTATAAATAAGTTACCATACTCAGCGATTGCGAAAACTCCAAAGGAAAAACCGCCGTATTCTGTAAAATAACCAGCAGTAAGCTCACTTTCAGCCTCAGGCATATCAAAAGGAGCTCTGTTCGTTTCAGCACAACCTGCAATCAGAAATATAACTAATGCAACTGGCTGACACATCCAGAATGAAAGAATTCCACTTTGGTATTCAACAATTTCTTTAAGATTAAATGTCGATGTTACTAAAACAACTGAAAGAAGGGAAAGCAAAATCGGAATTTCATACGCAATATTCTGGGCAACCGAACGCATGGCACCATACATTGAATATTTATTATTCGAGCTCCACCCGGCAATAAGGATAGAAAAGACATTAAGAGAACCCATGGCAAGTATATAAATAAGGCCGATATTAAGGTCAATTGCGTATAATTCTTCACTAAAAGGGATTGCCACAAAAGCCATCATTGCCGGTGTAAAACATAATAGCGGAGCCAGTCTGAAAAGAAACCTATTCGCTTCTCTCGGCACTATCAGTTGCTTTGAAAGGAGCTTCACACCATCAAGAAACAATTGCAGCCATCCTTGAATTCCGACTTCCATCGGTCCCCAGCGACGCTGAATTTTTGCACAGATTTTACGTTCCAGATAACCCATTACGATTGCATTACCCATTATAATCGCAATGAGCAAAACAAAGGCCACCAGCATTCTTACAAGACTGTATTTACTCAGTATTTCAACAATCTGTTCCATATTCCCTACCTGTCGATTTCCGGAATTACAAGATCAAGACTGCCCATTACAGAAACAAGGTCAGCTAGAAGTAAGCCTTTACATAATTCTTCCATAAGGCTCAGATTACTATAAGATGGCACCCTTATCTTGAGCTTATAGGGTACGTTACTTCCATCACCAACAAGATAGTACGTCAAAACTCCCCTCGCCGTTTCAACTGAGAAGCTGCAGTCACCTGGCTGGAGTTTAATCTTTTTGGTTTTTGCCATAACAGGTCCGTCAGGCAGTTTATCAAGAGCCTGCTCAATAATTCTCAGGCTTTGTTCCATTTCATCCATTCTTACCATGTAACGATCAAAGGCATCACCATTTTCCCCTATCGGAATATCAAAATCAAATTCCGGATATACAGAATACGGCTCATTTTTTCTAACATCAAAAGGGATTCCTGAACCTCTTAACACTGGCCCTGTTGCACCATATCTTCTTGCCATTTCAACTGGTATCACCCCAACATCCTTGGTCCGTTTCTGGAAAATAATATTTCCCGTAACGAGCTTGTGATACATGTCAAAACGACCTCTAAGATTTTCAATGATTGCTCTTGTTCTGCTTATAAACTTATCATCAATATCTTTTGAGACACCACCGACTCTATGATGGCAATAAGTGAGTCTTGAACCTGTAATGTCTTCGAGCGCATCAAGAATATCTTCCCTGTCATCAAACATAAACAGAATAGGAGTAAAAGCACCAAGATCGATAACATAAGCACCTACACCAAGTAAGTGGCTCGAAATTCTATTAAGTTCAACCGTTATGACCCTTATGTATTCGGCCCGTTCTGGTACTTCAACACCAGCCATTCTTTCTATTAAAGCTGCATAACCGTGATTAAACGGTATTGCTCCAACATAATCCATTCTTGCGGTATTGGGATAAAAGCCGGACCATTGACGACATTCAGCCATCTTTTCATGCATTCGATGACCGTAGCCCAAAATAGGATCTATTCCGATTGCACTTTCGCCATCCATTTCAAGAACGATTCGAAGTACACCATGGGTACTAGGATGCTGTGGCCCCATATTTAAAAGAAACCGGTGCTTTTCATCTGGATCGTTCTGAGTATTAAATTTTGTTGTAAGTGTTCCCATCAGCTTTACTCCGGACTTTTATTCTTCTTTAACTTCAGCTTTAGCTGGTTTTTCTGCAACCTTATCTTCTGAATCTGCTTTTCGAGTGATGCCCTCAAGCGTTTTAAGTTTCTTCTCATCCTTCAATAGTGGTTTAAGATCAAAATCTTCTTCATCCAGGATAAGAACTCTCAAATCAGAGTGGTCCTCAAATTTTAATCCATAAAAATCATGCGTTTCACGTTCATGCCAGTCTGCGCCATGAAAAATATCTGAGATTGTCTTAATATTTTCATCTTCTGTAATAGCTTTTGCATTTACGTGGCAGGATTCTATAAAATGTCCAAACTGATAAACTGCCTGTAGAGCATTTTCAACATGGACTGCCGTTACAAAATCAAGGTAAAATTCCATTTCCAGCATAACCCCGGCAAAATCCCTGATCTGATCTTTTTTTGGAAAAGCTTCAACATGGTAGCCGCATTTTTTATAATCAGCGATTACAGCTTCAATCCCAAGATCGCTAAGTTTTTTTATTAATTGGTTTGCAATAGCCATTATGGTTTGACCTCCGGATTTTCCGGCATTTTACGCTGAGGCCATGGATAACGACCACCGGTAATTTTTTCCTGTAACTTCAAAATTCCGTCTATAAGTGCTTCCGGTCTTGGAGGACATCCCGGGATATACACATCAACAGGTATTAGCTTATCGACACCTTCGATTACATTATAGTTTTCTTCTACAGCAAAGGGCCCGCCTGAAATAGCACAATTACCCATTGCAATTACCCATTTCGGGGATGGCATCTGCTCATAAAGGGTAATAACTGCAGGCGCCATTTTTTTACTGATTGTACCGGATATAATTAAAAGATCACATTGCCTGGCGGAAGGCCTGAAAACCTCAGCACCATACCTTGATATATCTATTCTGGCCATACCTGTTGCCATCATTTCAATCGCACAGCAGGCGAGCCCAAATGTCATCGGCCACAGAGAGTTGGCCTGACAAATTTTAAGAACTTTATCTGTCAATAAAAGTTGGCTAAGCATTGAGCCTTCAGTCTCAATTGCACCCTGCTCGGATTCTAACTTTAACCCTGCAGCAAAAGCATCAATACTTTTTATTTTACTATTTTCCGCTCCCACTTAAAAACTCCTTTAGCCCATGCGTAAATTATTGCAAGTGATAAGATTCCGACGAATATAAAAAACTCACTTATTCCTCTTGTCGCAGAAACAATGTCTGTGTTGTATACAGTCGCGACCGGGAAGAGATAGAGAACATCAACATCAAATGCCAAAAAAATCAAAGCATACAAATAATATGAGATCCCGAAACGGTAATCCCACATTTGATTAAAAGGATCAACTCCACATTCATAGGGTTGAAATGATCTTTTGTATTCAATTATTTTTGGGCGGAGAAAATAAGAAATTAAAAAAGGAACAAAGATGACGACACAACCACCTGTCATAAACAGGAGGATATACATAAAATCTATCAGGTAACTTTCAGTCATAACAGACTCCCTATAAGCAGGCTGATAAAATCAAACGCCTTTATACGACAAAAAAAAACTGTAAACTCTCAATAAATATTTAAAAATAAGGATTGATCACCCCTTGCAACAGTCAGATGATCGTAAACCGTTTTAATCAGTTAATCTGCATATGTCAAGTGATTTTATATCAAATATTTTTCAATAATTATTAACTATTTAATTTAGTTGTAATTAATTCTTTGATAAGGCTTTTAATATCTTCTGATATCGGGGCTGCGAATGACATTTTTTCATTCGTAATGGGATGGGAAAACTTAAGAACTTTGGAGTGAAGCATTTGACGCTTTACCTTTTTAAAAATTACCTCCTTTTGCTTTCCATATTTTTTTATAAAATTATTTTTTTTCCCTGAATATACGGAGTCGCCAACAACAGGATGCCCCATTGATTGGCAATGAACCCTTATCTGATGTGTTCGTCCGGTTTTAATTATGAATTTTACTTTTGTTGCACAACCATATCTTTCTTCTACAAACCAATGAGTTTCTGCATGCCTGCTTTTTTTACTATTTACGGACATTTTTTTCCGGTCACTCGTATGCCGACCGATAGGTAGTTCAATTACCCCGTTTTCACCTTTAATGTCACCATAAACCAATGCTGTATATTCTTTATAAATACTTCTTAATTTAAAGGCCTCAGAGAGCCTTATATGCGTTTTTCGGTTTTTTGCAACCACCATTGCGCCAGAAGTGTCTTTATCAAGCCTATGGACAATACCAGGCCTTAGTTCACTTTCAACACCTTCTATCTCTGGGAAATGGTACAATAATCCATTTACAAGTGTCCCTGACCAATTCCCCGGAGCCGGGTGTACAACAAGATCAGCCTGTTTATTCAGGACAATTAAATCACTATCTTCATAAATAATGTCGAGGGCAATTTCTTCAGGTTTAAATTCTACAGCGGGAAGAGGTGGTATAGTACCGGTTATCAATTCACCCGGCTTAAGCTTATAGGCAGGTTTTTTTTGTCTGGAATCGACAAGTATGGTACCTTTACCGATAAGTTCAGTAATGATACTTCTGGAGCTATCTTCAATTTTTTCTGCTACAAAATAATCAAAGCGCTTACCATGATCATCTTCAGTAACAATCATAGAAAAAGCGCTTTTAATAATTTTTGAATTGTCTTCAAACACCTTTTTAACTAACTCGCCTGGTTTCCTGCAATTTCCGGCTTATCAAACAAAGCCTCAATTTCTTCCATTATAGCTGATTCATCCATGGCTTTTGCTGTACACAATTCTTTTAAAAGGAGTCCCTGTGCAGTATCAAGAAGTTTTCGCTCACCAAAAGACAAATCCTTTGTAAGACGTAAAACAAAAAGATCGCGGAAAACTTCTGCCACATCAAATAATGATCCGGTTTTTATCTTATCCATGTATTCACGATACCTTCTGTTCCAGGTCTGATTATCGCGAGCACAATCTTTATGTCGGGTAATTATTTCGTAGACTTTAGGTACATCTTTCTCGCCTATCAGACCACGTAAACCAACAGATTCAACATTATTTGTAGGAATCATTATTACCATACCGTTTTCGAGAACTTTCATTATATAAAAGTTCATATCCATGCCACCAATTTCACGGGATTCTATTGACTCAATTCGGCCAACGCCATGTGCGGGGTAAACCGCAAGGTCGCCGACCTGAAACTCCCTTATCACTTCTTGTGTCATTTTCACCACCTGCTAAGCCTGACTCAAAACCGTTAACTGCACAATAATATCCACATAAATAATTCGTCTCAGATACTATCAACACCTCAGTTTTAACAATTATCGTTGTGCCGACTTTTTCTAAATTTATAAGACATTGCAAACGTAAAAGAGTTATACCATGGATAGGATTTTTGTTCAATAAAAAAAGGGAGTGGAAAATATCCACTCCCTTAATTATTTTTCTATTTCTTCTCTAAATCCTATCTGTTATAGGAAAGGAACCAGAAGAAGAGCCACAACGTTAAGAATCTTAATCATTGGGTTAACAGCTGGACCAGCAGTATCTTTGTAAGGGTCACCTACAGTATCACCAGTAACAGCAGCAGCATGTGCATCACTACCTTTTCCACCATAATGATCATCTTCGATGTATTTTTTAGCATTATCCCATGCAGCACCACCAGTTGTCATAGAGATACCTACGAAAAGACCGGTAACGATACTACCAATAAGAAGTCCGCCAAGAGCCTCAGGCCCAAGAACGAAACCTACGATTACCGGAGCAATTACAGGAAGAAGTGCAGGCACCATCATCTCTGAAAGAGCAAATTTAGTTACGATGTCAACACAAGCAGCGTAATCCGGCTTAGCAGTACCTTCCATAATTCCTGGAATTTCTTTAAACTGACGTCTAACTTCTTTAACAACAGCATGACCAGCTTTACCAACTGCTTTCATAGCCATTGCACCGAAAAGGTAAGGAAGAAGACCACCAATAAAAAGACCGATAAGAACTTCAACCTGTGAAAGGTCGAAAGAAAGCTCCTGACCTCTGTGAGCAAATTCCTGAGTATATGCAGAGAAAAGAACCATTGCAGCAAGAGCAGCAGAACCGATTGCATAACCTTTTGTAACTGCTTTTGTAGTGTTACCAACAGCGTCAAGATGGTCAGTTACTTCACGAACAGAAGCTTCCATACCAGCCATTTCAGCAATACCACCAGCATTATCTGTAATTGGGCCATAAGCGTCAATTGCGATAACCATACCAGTCATTGAAAGCATAGAAACTGCAGCTATAGAGATACCGAAAAGACCGGCAAAGTTATTTGCAGCAAAAATTGCAATACAGATTGAAAGAACAGGAAGAGCAGTAGAAACCATACTTACAGCAAGACCAGCAATCATGTTAGTACCATGACCAGTAGTAGATGCTTCAGCGATTCCTTTAACAGGACCATAAGTTCCTGTGTAATACTCTGTAATAATAACAATAACAACAGTAAGAACAAGACCTACAAGAGCAGCACAATACATTGCTTTTGGAGTATGATCTCCGATAGCACCGATTTTGTTAAAAGCAAAGAAGAATGCAGCACCGGCAATAATAGCAGCACCAAACTGTCCTTTGTAAAGAGCACCCATGATGTACTTACTGTCTTCGTTAAGACGTACAAAGAAAGTTGCAATAGCAGAAGCAAAAATTGAAATTGCTCCAAGAACAAGAGGCATAATTACAGCCATCTGCTCTTTTGGGAAAAGAATCTGACCAAGAACCATAGCAGCAACAGTCGTTACAGCATAAGTTTCAAAAAGGTCAGCTGCCATTCCAGCACAGTCACCAACGTTGTCACCAACGTTATCTGCGATAGTTGCAGGGTTTCTTGGATCATCTTCAGGAATACCGGCTTCAATTTTACCAACAAGGTCAGCACCAACGTCTGCACCTTTAGTAAAGATACCGCCACCAAGACGAGCAAAGATAGAAATCAAAGAACCACCAAAGCCAAGTGCAATAAGAGCAACGTTGATATCTTTAGGATCAACTTTTTGAGCAACAAGGAAAGTATAAAGTCCTGCAGTAACAGCAAGAGCAAGACCAGCAACGATCATACCTGTAACCGTACCACCTTTAAAAGCCATCTGAAGACCTGAGTTTAGGCCGTTACGAGAAGCTTCTGCAGTTCTTACGTTAGCGATAACAGAAATTCTCATTCCGAAATAACCAGCGAAGAAAGATGCAATAGCACCAATAACAAAACCTAATGTAGCATAAAGACCATAACCTGGAGCAAAGTAGATGATAACCGCAAGGATCACACCACAGATACCCATACTTTTTGCCTGACGTGCAAGATATGCAAGAGCACCTTCTTTAATAGCGTCAGCAATTTCAGTCATTTTCTCGTTACCAGCAGGAGCCGCTTTAACAACAACAGCCATAGCTATAGCAAAAAGAACACCGGCTATACCAGCGTAAGTACACAACAATGGTAAATTTTCCATTCTTACCTCCAATTAAAAAAAAGTTAAAAAAATTAAACTATAAAACCTTCTACCCTATCTTAAACAATTAAAATTGTTCATAGCTACTGTCAGACCGTCACAGACAATTGAAACAACAGCTTTCCCGGCTTCTGAAACCATCCTGGTAAGGATTTCTGATTCTTCTACAGAAAATCTCCCCAGTACATGCCCAGTGACATCGGCTCCATTTCCGGAACGTCCTACACCAACCCGGAGACGCGGAAAATCCCGGCTTCCAAAAGTTTCAACAAGAGACCTGATACCATTATGCCCCCCATGTCCACCTTTTTCTTTTATTTTTATCCGCCCAAATGGAAGGTCTATATCATCGTATAGAACGATAAGATCTTCACATTTAATTCCAAAATAATCGGCAAGCTTACGTATCGGAGGACCACTTCTATTCATGAATGCCATCGGTTTTGCTAAAATTACGTCATTCCCATTTATCTGTCCTTTTCCAAAAACAACATCAAATTTGTTTTTGGATAAAGAAATGGAACATGTGTCCGCAATCTCATCTGCAACAATAAACCCGGCATTGTGTCTCGTCCTGGCATACTTATCACCCGGATTTCCGAGTCCGGCTATAAGAGTAATTTTATTACTGGACATAGATACTCCGATACAGCTTATAATTTATTAAAGAGCAAGTATATTACATCGAAAAGTTTAAAAAAAAAAGAATGTTATTCGCTCTCTTCAGCACTTTCTTCTTCTTCTCCTTCTTCACCTTCAAGCTCCTCGTCTTCAACTTCTTCCTCAACAGCTTTAGGTGCAACAACAGTAATCACTGTAAAGTTAACATCTGCTGGTATTTCAATACCTTCAACTTTAATGTCATTCACATGAACAGCATCGCCAAGTTCAAGTGAATTCACGTCGACAGAGATACTCTCCGGAATTAAAAGAGGCATGCAAAGAACTTCAAGCTCTCGTCTGATAAGCTGCAACGTTCCACCAAGCTCAACACCAGGTGCTTTACCAACAGCTTCAACAGGAATTTTAACAAGAACAGGCTTATCAAGACTAATCTCAAGAAAATCCGCGTGCAGCATTTCTTTTAACAATGGAGTCAATTGAATATCCTTAATCATAGCAGGACATTTTTTTATCTCTTTGTCACCATCCACAACAGTCAAGTCAACAAGAACCTGAGAAATCGTACTCTGCTTAAATGCTGACTCAATATCTGCCATAGGAACTTCAACCTTAACAGGCTCGTTACCCATACCGTACAAAACAGCTGGAATGCTGTCATTTCTTCGAAGCACTCGTGCAGCACCTTTACCGGTTGCTTCACGTATATTTGCTTTTAGTTCAAAAAGTTCCAAAAGTTTATCCTCCCACTATCTATGTTCATTTAATATATTTACGA
>PJEL010002392.1_pt1 | contig 17303 bp, 12 predicted proteins | sample 1853271 | NCBI WGS metagenome assembly PJEL01 (sample SAMN08108733, study PRJNA415343) | Invertebrate metagenome, whole genome shotgun sequencing project. | host: Globobulimina | place: Sweden: Gullmar Fjord | collected 2015-08
ATACTGCATTATTTCCATACCTTTTTTATTTACGTATTCAACCTTGCCGTCGGCCCCTGCTACACAGACTGCCATCGGGTGACTTTCAAAGAAAGTCTCAAAGGATTTCATTACGCTTTGTCCTGATTCCCTGTCCTTGAGTATACGCTCACTGTCCTTTTGCATTTTATGCAAAAAATTATCAGCATCATACATTGAAATCAAATGTTTAGCGGCTTTTATCAGTTCATCATCATCCCACGGCTTTGAAAAGTACCTGTCAACAGAGCCTTTATTGATAGCATCTACTGCAGCGTTTATATCAGAATATCCGGTCAGAAGTATCTTCTTGCAGATCGGTTTCCGTTCGTTAATTTTAGCGAGAAGTTCCGACCCCTCCATATTCGGCATCCGCTGGTCCGAAATAACAAGAGATATATCTTCCTTGTCAAATATAGCCAGTGCCTCCTCTCCGCTGTTGGCGGTCTTTACATTATAAATGTCCATAAAAGTGTCGAACAGGCTGTCGACAATGTCTTTTTCATCATCAACGCATAATATTGTTTTCTTTGCTTCAGCAGACATGTTCTTATCTCCTTTTAATAAAGTTTATAAAATAGTTTATTTTCATGACAATTTGGCAGGAAAAGTAATAATGAAAGTAGTGCCCTTACCTTCACTGCTTGTAACTGATATATCTCCTTTTTGTTCTCTCATAATGTCGAGGCTTATGGAAAGACCTATCCCGGTACCTTTGCCAACAGGCTTGGTCGTATAAAACTGGTCGAAAACCTTTTTTATAACATCCTCCGGTATACCGCAGCCCGTATCACTAATCTCGACCTTTACCATCGCATTTTCCATACCGGTTTTAATCGTTATCGTACCTTTGTCTTCTATTGCCTGGCACGCATTAACCAGTAAATTCATGAATACCTGGTTCAGCTTCCCTATGTTACATACCACAGGCGGCATGTCTCCATACTCTTTTTTAATTTCTATCCTGTTTTTATGTTCATGGGATATTATGCTTATAGTGGTCTCAATAGCATCATTGATATCAGCCTCTGCCGTTTCATCTGTGTCGCGTCTCGAAAATGCTGATATTCCGGTAACAATTTTATTTATTCTCACAACTCCCTCTTTAGACCGTTCGAGCATCTCTGTAAGTCTGGTTATGATGTAATCATAATTAATCTCTTCTTTTCTCTTTGCTATCTCTTTCCTTGTGTCTTCAGGAATATCCAGTTCATCATAGCTCTCGACGAATGCAATGATCTTTTTCAGGAACTTATTGGAATTCCCCATATTTGCCTGCACAAAGCTCAGGGGGTTTTTTATCTCGTGCGTAATTCCGGCAAGCAGTTCACCCATTAAGACCATTTTGGCATTTTTAAGAACATAAGCCTCAAGCTCCTTTGTGTCTTCTGCTGCTTCATTGCCGGCAGTGTTTTCCGCTCGGGTTTTTATCTTTGGTCCCATTTTATATTTACCTTAAATTAGAATCTTCTTATAAAGTCAAACTTTAAGCCGTCATTCCCATAGTCTTTTGAGCGGGAATCCAGTTCATTAATTACGGGTTACCCACCTTCGCAGGTACGGGGTCTGGATTCCCGATTAAGGACTTCGGGAATGCCAAAAACAAAAAAAGCATTAATCTATAACTACTCATATATCGATTTATTATATGCTATACTTTAATTTACAATTTATATAACAGCATACAAACAAAAAAGCAACTTTTTTCCTTTTTGCTATGACCAGAACACAGGAACTGCTGAAGAAATTCTCGAACGTAAAGACCCTGCCCCATGTAGCTATTCGTCTGAACAAATTAATCTCTGATGACAGCAGCACCATGAAGGACTTCGAAGAAATGATAGAGCTGGACCCTGCACTGGTTGTGCGTCTTCTGCGCGTTGTGAACAGTCCTTTTTTCGGTCTCAGGCAGCAAGTCACCAGTATCTCCCGGGCTGTCATGGTTGTGGGGATGAAAAATCTGAATAATATGATTGTCACCTCTGCCCTGAAAGATGTTTTTGAAAAAGAAGCCAAGAATGCGGTTTTTTCGAGAAGCCACCTCTGGCTCCATTCCATTGCTGTCAGTATCTGCAGCAGAACGATCTCACAGCGCATATTCGGAACAATGGGTGAAAATGCTTATCTATGCGGCATTCTCCATGACATAGGCCTGATAGTTGAGGACCAGATTGAGCAGGAGCTGTTTAGCAAGGTTTGCAGTCTGGCTACACCGGAGGCAGGACCGATTACCAGTCATGAGAAAGAGATTATCGGTACAGACCATTGTGAGATAGGATCTGCATTATGTGATGAATGGGGGCTTCCTCCTGAAGTGCAGGAAGGCATTCAGTACCACCATGATTTGGAGAAAGAATTCCCTCCATCAAGCACAGCCGGAATTATCCAGATAGCGGAATATCTTGTTACCGGACTTGGCTATTCCGCCATGCCCGGTATGACTGCGTCGCTGTCCCCTGCCCTGACCGACTATCTCAAGGATAACATGGATGAATACAGGGCGCTTATGGATGATCTGCCTGATGAAATAAAAAGGGCAGGTGAACTTTTTTCATCCCAGGAGAAGTAGTAGTTATGGATCTACTCAGCAATTTACTGAGCAAGTCAGTCTGCAGTGAAGAAGACCTGAATCAATTGGTCCAGTCACTTAACAGACACTTACCGGGAGAGAGTTTTCAGGTTGTTCCGGATGAGGGCAGAACAATTTCTTCAGGGAAAGACCTTAGTTTGACCGATGAGGTGCGCAGCAGCCTGCTGGATAAGGCCAGAAAGGAAAACACCTCAACTCATGCTGAGCTGCCCGGCGGTATGGTTGTTCATGCAATGCCGATCAGGAAATTAAATGCTGTCCTGATTGTCGCATTGCCTGTGCATGGGCCCGGGTCAGGCCTGAATAATTACGGCATTGCCGCTGTCCGGTTATGCGTTGAGCTCTTCACCACGCAAAAGACCTTTCATGAAGAACAAAAACGCCTGAACCTCCAAAAAATACAGATCACCCGCAAAGACCATGCCCTCGAAAATAAATATCAGGAAATGCTCATTGACCTGGTCAGGGCAAATGAAGTTGCCGCATCTGCCGAGACTGTTAAAAGAGAATTTCTGTCCAACGTAAGCCATGAAATACGAACGCCCCTAAGCGGAATTATAGGCATGTCGGAAATAGCCATAGATAGCGGTCTGGATGATAATCAGAGAGAGATAATTGATACTATCAATTCGGAAGCAAAGGCCCTGCATGACCTCATAAATAATATCCTCGATTTTTCGAAGCTGGATGCCGGTAAGTTTGAGCTTGATGAGATCCCCTTTAACCTGAGAAGCCTTCTTAATGATGTGTCAGCCGCTATGGCATTCAAGGCGGAACAGAAGGGTCTGGAGTTTATTACATTTATATCTTCAGAGGTCCCATACCATTTAATCGGAGATCCTGGACGTATAAGGCAGGTGATTGTCAATCTTGCAGGCAATTCCATGAAATTTACTCAGGAGGGTGAGATATTAATCAGGGTAGAGTTGGCTGAAGAAATGGTAGACAGGGTGAAGTTACGTCTTCTGATAAAGGACACCGGCATCGGAATACCGGAATCAAAACAGAAAACAATCTTTGAAGCATTTGTGCAGGCAGACGCCTCGACTGCCTCCACATATGGCGGGACCGGGCTCGGCACCACTATATCCAAACAACTGACAGAACAGATGGGAGGGGAGATAGGTGTCGAAAGCGAAGAGGGAAAGGGTAGTACGTTCTGGTTTACTGCGGTCCTGACCAAAGAAAAAATAGAGAAAGGCGTATTATTAAAACAGAAAACTGACCTGTCAGGCAAGAATGTCATGGTAGTGAGCGCTAACAGTACAGTCAGATTTGCGCTTGGCGAATATCTCAGATCCTGGGGCTGCTTTTCTTTAGAGGCGTCTGATGTAACGGAGGCACTGTCCATTTTCGCGGACACTATTCTTTCCGAAAAAGTCTTAAACCTCATAATTTCGGACATAGAACTGCCCGGGAAAAACGGGTTTGATATGGCCAGGGAAGTACGGTCAAATGAGAATGCGCCTGATGTCCCGATCATAATCCTCACATCTCTCGGCTTTCGTGGAGACGGCAAGAAATGCAATGATCTTGGTATTAACGGCTATCTGACCAAGCCTGTTAATCAGGATGATCTGTACAAGGCAATTGTATCTGTTTTAAGTTTCCAGGGGGGAAAGGGGCAGCAGAAAGGCCCCCAGAAAATAGTTACAAAACATACCATATACGAAGAGAGTTCACAAAAAGTCCGGATACTTCTTGTTGAAGACCATCCGACGAATCAGAAGGTGGCAACATATTTTCTGAATCAGGGAGGACACCAGGTCGATCTTGCTGAAAACGGCCTGCTTGGATTTGAAGCGTATAAACGAAATCAATATGATATCATTTTTATGGACATGCAGATGCCTGTAATGGGCGGGTATGAGGCTGCACAAAAAATCCGTGAATACGAAGCAGAAATTGCAGCGCACAGTCCTCAGTCCCCCCCGCATATTCCGATAGTCGCGCTTACAGCACATGCCGTTAAAAAGGAAAAGGATAAGTGCTTTGAGTCAGGAATGGACGACTTTATGACCAAACCTACGAACAAGGACGCAATCCTGACCATGGTCGATAAGTGGACAGCATCAAAAGCCGGACCAAAGAATAACTCTGAGGACCAGCCTGACAGTGAACAGTCTGATGATGAAATCCTGTCAACGGGTGTACCAATAAATTACGAAGCGGCCCTTGAGCAGTATGATGGTGATAAAGAGTTTTTGACAGATATCCTGAATGAATTTCTCGAAAAGACCGAAGTACAGGTCACGAACATCCGGCAGGCCATATCAGATGGAAATACCGAAGTGGTAACCAGGGAATCGCACTCCATAAAAGGAGGCTCGGCAATACTGAACGCCAATGATCTTTCCGCTGTTGCCTATGAACTTCAAAATATCGGTGAATCGGGATCGCTGGACAACAGCACCGAAGTCCTTGAAAGACTCGAAAAAGAATATCATAGATTAAAGGATTATATTAAGGAAAAAGGTTCAGAGTGAGAGAGTTTGGTGAAATTTCCTCAGAGTCTGTGTTTAAGCCGTCATTCCTGTAGTCTGTTGAGCGGGAATCCAGTCCATTATTGCTGGTTCCCCGCTTTCGCTGGGACGGAGTCTGGATTCCCGATTAAGGACTTCGGGAATGACGGACAGAGACATTGAATTTATATACAGACTCTTTTAAATATTACTAAAGAAAATGGCGCATAATGGAATATTGTGGAAGATTATAATTATTACATTATTTCTGCAGTCTTCAAATACGGTTATTCCCGTAGTCTGTTGAGCGGGAATCCAGAGATAAGATGAAAACTTTCTATGTATACATCCTCAGTAATAAACAAAATGGCACTTTGTATACAGGTGTTACATCAGGGTTAATCAAACGCACCTATGAACATAAAAACAAACTTGTTGATGGTTTTACCAAGCAATATGACCTCCACCTCCTGGTCTGGTATGAGATACATGAAACAGCTGAATCAGCTATAGCGAGAGAAAAACGAATAAAGAAATGGGAACGCAAATGGAAACTGGAACTTATTGAAAAAGATAATCCCGGTTGGAATGATTTGTATGATAATATTTGTGAATAAAAGACTCTGGATTCCCGCTCAACAGACTACGGGAATGACGACTTGATTGTCACATTTATACACAGACTCTATCGAGGCATTATATTATGAAAATTCTCATTGTTGATGACGAACTTGTAAGCAGAAAAACATTACAGAAATTTTTGAGTGAGATCGGCGAATGCGATGCTGTTGAAAACGGGGAAGATGCCCTGAAGATAATCATGTCGGAAAATCCTCCTGAATTAGTCCTCCTGGACATCATTATGCCCGGGATAGACGGATACGAAGTCTGCAGTCAGATGAAAGCCAACACTGCAACAAAAGAGATTCCCGTAATCTTCCTTTCTGCAAATGCAAAAGTAGAAGACATAACAAAGGGATTTGATCTGGGAGCAGTAGATTATATCACCAAACCCTTTCATAAAGAGGAAGTGAAAGTAAGGGTCCGGACACATCTGTCTATTAAACAAATGCAGAATGACCTTTTAGATAAAAACATTACACTTGAACGCCAGATCAATGAAATACAGGAAAAGACCGAACAGCTTCGGCAAAAAGATGAACAGCTCATTGAAATGGACAGGATTGCAGGATTAGGAACACTTGCAGCGGGAATAGCCCATGAGATAAACAACCCGCTCGGTTTCATAAAGAGTTCTGTCGGGTTTCTGAATAAGAGCTTGAACAAGGCCCTTGAAACCGTAAAATACTGGGATGACAAACCCATACCTGAAGAACTTTTAAAAGAGTATGCTGATTATCTGGATGAAATAAACCTCGACCATGTAATAAATTCCAGGGAGAGAAAATATGAGAGCATCCTGAGGGGCATAGACAGGATCATTAATATCGTTAACAGCCTGAAGAGGTTTTCACGGGTAGACATGGAAGCAGTCGGAGAGCTTGATATCAACCAGAGCATCACTGATGCGTCTGACATATTGAAGTCGGTTGAGGCGGAGAGCGTGCATTTTATCCAGGAATTCCAGAAAGTTCCCTTTATTACCTGTACGGTGAGTGAGATAAACCAGTGCCTGCTTCATATACTCAAGAATTCGCTGGATGCTGTGGAACAGGTCGGTATTATCAGACTGATTACCGAGTACGATGAAAAAGATAAGCAGATCATTGTGAAAATCAGAGACAACGGCAAAGGGATGTCTCCCGAGGTGCTAAGGCAGGCATTAAACCCATTTTTCACAACAAAGGCGGTCGGCTCGGGAACGGGCGTAGGGTTGTCAATGACTGAAACAATTATAAAGCGCCACGGGGGGACGATTAATATTGCGAGCAAAGAAGGTGAAGGGACAGAGGTCACGATAACTCTTCCAATCCAAAATGAGGGATCAGAAGGGTAATGATATCCACAGAAACTAAATAGTGTTTGTGTATAAAGTCAGGGTCTCTGTCCGTCATTCCCGTAATCTGTTGAGCGGGTCGAATCGACCCTCGTAAAACCTGACTCGGGAATCCAGTTTTTTCAACAGCTTCTGGATTCCCGATTAAGGACTTCGGGAATGACAAAATTAAAAACAGCAGTTTATACACAGACACTATTCAGTTATGTATTAGAGTATCTTAAGATGATTATTGTATTCATCAACAGTAATTTCTATTTCTCTTAAGATTTCTCTGATTAATGGACGGGCTAAAACTCTTCCCTGGTGGTGAGGTATTGTGGTTGTTCTGCCAGACACAATTCAAGTACTTCCTGCAGGTTTTTCCGAAGTTCATCTAAAGTCTCCGCCTGCGTATGAGCGCCTGGAATTCCTGGTACAATTGCAACGTAAAGACCCGTTTCGGGATCTCGCTCAATATATCCGGCTGTCCTGTACATGTAGACCTCCTTATATGATGGATTATTATAAAATTATAACAAATTGATTCCGATAAAGGGGGGGGGATAAACACAAGAGGAACTAAGTGCAAATCGGCCTTACCCCTGAAAGGCCAGCTCCTCAAGCTGCTCTTTTAATGTCAATTCACTAAAAGGTTCATCAAGCGGTATCCCGAGGGTCTTCCATTCTCCCAGACATTCCTCGGGCTTCAGGTTGTTCAGCACCATCTTCCAGGCCAGGTCGTTAAAGTAGCTGTAACGCACTTCGAAGTTCTCGTATATAAACCAGCGGACCGGGTCAGGTGCAAAGAGGTTGTTTATTTCAGCCACAGCTTCATCTACCATTATATGAAGCCTTTCCTTCTGAAAGTGTGCGCCCCCAGGATAAGTCATAAGTAATTTGCTTCTGTATTTATTCATAATCTCAAAGAAGAGGTTCCTCTCAGCAACATCACTAAGGGCTGAGGCGACCCTGTGCAGATCATTGACCATGACCTGTATGACATCCACTTTCTCAAATATACTGTCAGCCTCTGCTGCATTATAAGACTTGTCATCATTGCCTAAAACGTAAAAAGATAACCTGTCGCTGAGTTCGCCCTTTATCGTAATGTTCCTGATGCCTGAATTACCGCTTTTCACATTTACACTGAAAGGCATTTCCGCTTTCTGCAGAATTCCGGCTGAATCATCATTGGTCCTTATTAAACGGCGCAGAAAATTAGATACAGCTTCATGGTTGTCTCCAATAACGGCAATGGTTTTTTCCCCGCTGCCGGACATTTGCGAAAGACACTTGATATAATAATCATGAAACATACCTTCAAACAGCCGGTTGCCAAGCTGCACTATGATATTCCTGTAATCACTATTTCCGCTAAACTCTGATCTGCTTTTTTCGGTCCTGACATAGCGGGAAATCTTTCTCGTAGATATGTCCATGTCGCACAAATCTGATACGTTCTTCAGAATACGTTCTATTTCACCGGTTATGCCGGTCAGTTCTTTATATTCCGTGTCATCAAATGATGATCCCTTTTCTACATTTACTATGTCATCCTTCAATGACTCTATCTTTTTCTGCAGCGGTTCTATATAGGAATAAGTAATTGTCTGCTCCCACCATTCCAGGTGGTTTTTGAGGGGTTCAAAAAATTGCTGCATGGATGACGCGAGTTCCTCTATGAATTTCTTCTTATCGATGTACTCCCCGGTTATCTTACCTGTCTGTTTCCGGGATAAAAACCCTGTAGAGCCTTTTGAGCCGACTGCATCTGATACACGTTTCTTCTGCACATTCGGCAGGTAGAATGAGCTCTTGTTGATCTGCTGTAAGTCTGTCCGCCGCACATCAAGGCCGAGTTCATCAAAGCACTGCCTGTATCTCTCTTTTGCGCCGTCAAGCTCATTCAGAAATTCTTTTTTTATGGCCTGGGTTTTCGTGCTTATGGCCTGTGCCTTAGTGATAAATTCCTTGTCATGGAGTGGATTGAAATCATACCTGTTACCAAAAGTCCTTGAGAGCTCAAGTTTATACTTTTTATATATGGCAGATGAATTGAGCTTTTTCTTTAATTGGGCGACGACTTTTTCCTTGTCCTGAACAATCTGCTCATATTGCTCATTCAGTATATTTATCTGGTGTGTCTGTTCGTCAATGCTCGCTTCTTTTCCACCCTCTTCCTCTATGGTATTAAGTATGAGCGTATTTAACGCATTGACTTCACCGACAGTCTTCCGCAGGTTTCTCAGTCCGAATTCATCCTGGAGATGTTTTGTTTCCCCTTTGATGGTATGAACAAATTCATCCAGCCCTGATTCCTGCCAGGCGTTCTGGTCCTTGTTCTTAAAGAACTTGATCGCCTGCATTGTTTCGACCTGCACTATGGGAGAATTCTTCAGTCTTGCATATGGTTTAATTGACATTGCAAGTTCATTTTTATACTTCTCCAGCAGTTCGGACACCGACTCGGTGCTGTCTTCACCGTAGTTGCCTTCGACAACGGCCCCTTTACAGGTCTGAACGAAAATAATTCGCTGGTCCGCGTCCATTATTTTGTTCAGTATTTTCCTGTCCGCTTCTTTCATCGGGCTTCTGACAGAAGACAGGTAAATGATTAAATCAGCCTGCGGCAGAAATTCGCGGAGCGTCAGGTCTTCATGTTCTTTTAATCCATAAGCATCAAGACCGGGAGTGTCCGCAAGTTCAATATCGTCATCAAGCAGGAATGTCGGCAATGCCAGCTTTATGAACTTAACGCTGAATTTGTTCTGGGGGTTTTCGTCCTCTGAAGTATACTGCCAGATAGATTCAGACAGGACCTTGTCGCCGCTCTTTTTTACAGGCTCCCTGCCGTCAAAATGGAGTTCAAGCTCCGGCTTCTCTGATTTGGAGCAGAACACAATCATGTTCGTCGTGGCCTTGCTCTGCTCCTTTAATATCTTCTTTCCCGTGCCTAACAGCACATTCAATAAAGACGATTTGCCTGAACTCGTAATGCCGACGAGGCCGCTTTTTACAGTACGCTTTGAGAATGATTCAATATTCCCTGTCAGACTCTCGATCCTCCGGTTAAACTGATCGAGACCAAGCGCTTCAAGACGCGATACTATCTCTTTCGTTTTACTGAGAAAATCCTGTATTTTTATTTCTATTTTATCAGCCATAGGTATTTATATATAAAATCCGTCCGTCATTCACTTCCATCTTCCCGTATTAAAAAACACCGTCATTCCCGTAGTCTTTTGAGCGGGAATCCAGAGAGCTTCTTTAAAGTGTGTTTCCCTTTCCCCACAGGAACAGAGCCTGGATTCCCGTTTTCACGGGAATGACGACATAAATTAAGAATCGCTGTCCTTTGCAATTCATGCCCCTACCCTTTTGCAGCGGCAGCTGTGTCCCACTGCTGCTGAATATCTTTCATCCTGTCTTCCAGTTCAAAATTATCCTTCTGGTATTTTTCAGCACGGCTTTTTGCTTTCTTCAATTCTTTCTCAAGTTCGGCAAACTTGTTTTTAAGGTAATCGTCTCCGGCCAGTCTCATAAGATCTACGCTCAGCTCATCCTTTTCTGATTCCAGGCGGCGTATATGCCCATAAAGGACTTCAAGGGTGTTTTGAAATTGAATGGCAGTGTTGTCAGAATAATCTTTTTCCTTTTTGTAAGAATTTGTCAGTTTTTTAATACTATAGAATACTCCGTTCAGCAAGTCATTCTGCTCTTTTTCCCTGCCCTCCATTGCCCTCTTTATTTCCATTAAAACATTTTCCGTGCTATTGCTCTGCCCGTCTGTTCCAGAGTTTTGTTTCATGTAATTATCCATATATTTCTTCATGTTCCTGAAGTCATTCATTAACTGGCTCGAAACTTTTTCAGCACTATCCTTTGTTATTTGCAGATGCTTTTCCGTAGTGTCTTCCATGTGCTGCTTAATTTCATTCAAAGCGCTTACAGATTGCATAGCGTTCTGTTCGGAACCCTCTTTGTCTTTATTGTAAAGGGTCAACAGCTTTTTAACGGAATAGAACACTCCGCTGAGCATCTCATTCTGTTCCTTGCCGTATTTTCCGCCTGTGCCGGACATTTCTGCCTTCACATTTTCGAGAAGGGTCACAATCATTTTCAACAGGCTGATCAGATCATTGCCGATTAAATCCTTCTGTTCCAGCCTGGCATCATCCAGCATGCTTATTATATGGGCCAACTCTTCCCTGAGTATGTTCCGCTTCTCGTCATCTTTTTTATTGCTTTTAACAATATTGTCCTCAATATAATTCATTATCTTGTGACTTGACTCATCAATGAACGTTCTGTTTTTTTCATCTGTCCGTGCCATACCTTCTTTCATGTCTTTAATGGAAGCCTCAATTTTATCAGCAAGACCGGCAAACCGGTTTCCACCCTCTTTATCCCGCTTTACTATATTCTCTTCTATATATTCCTTTATGTCATTGTTCGACTCTTTTATAAGCATTCCGGCATTCTCATCTGCCTGTGACATCCCGTCCCTCATATCTTCGAATGCAATATCAATTTTCTCGTTAAGACCGGACAGCTGGTTTTCAATAATCCCTTTAAGCAGATCAATCTGCTCCTTTTTAGATTCTTCGACTGCCTGTTTTACTGCTGCCAGCTCTTCCTGCAGCACAGCCCTCTGGTTATCATCCTCGGTATCCCGATTTACTATATTTTCTTCGATATACTTTTTTAAATCGTTTACAGCCTTTTCGTTCACTTTTGCGTTTCCTGATATCTCATTTTTCAAAAGGTCTGTACCTGTTTTCATTTGACCGGCAAGTACACCCGACAATTCATTATTTAAAAGCTCTTTGATAAGTGTATTTATTTGTGCGCCCAAATTGCCTGCTATCTCCTCTGATAACCTGGAAATAATGGATTTACTCACCATATCCATGTAAAAATCATTTTTCATTTACGTCACCTTTAAAAAAAATATTATTTTCTTCTGCTAATCTTGTGAACTCTTTTCGACATTTCAATTTCACCTCTTTAATCAGCAGGTAAATATAATGCCTGTTAATAAATTTAACCGAATCATCTAAACGCTACAGGCATTAACATATTCAGGGCCTGAGTATAAATTCGTCAAATCGCATTTCTTTGTCATTCCGGCTTGTCTGGAATCGTTGTGCAATAAGGATTCCCGACGCATTTCATTTGCGGGAATGACAAATATGTACAATTTATATACAGACCCTATTTATTGTCTTGCAAGTAGCAGATAAAGCTCATTATCTTCCTTATTTATCCTCATGGAAGTTAGCTAAACATTAATAATTTCCAAAATTCTCATATCTCTTATCTGTCAATAAAATAACTTCCGACTCCTGCATTCCGTTTGTTTTATATGCAGTAACCTTAGGCATTTTTGTTTCTGTATGTTTAGTAAATGTTTTTGCCTGTTGTGCTACTGTCACGTCCTATTTCAGAATTTCATTAATACGAACAGATATGCTCTTCAGATTTTCTTTATACTCATCTGTAAAATTATCACTATTACCCTCGTCAAGGCTGTTATCAATAACCTTACAGACATTTTGAAGCTGCCAGTGCAGTTCATTCTGTAAAAGTTCTATATCTGTTAAATCCTTTAGGACAGATTCAGAGGTCTTGCTCTGCAGACTTTCAAGCCAGTCAATCAATTCTTTTTTTACCAGTCCCGAGGCCCTGATCGTTATGACCACGGGTCTGACCACCTTTAATAATTTCAAACATTCAGATACATCGCATAGGGATTCAGTAAATTCAAGCAGCCCGTCAAGCAATACCGCGGCTTTTTGCAGCTTCTTTCCTTCAACCAGCAGATGGGACAGAAGTGCATTGATATCACTAAAGGAATTTACGCATGAAGGCTTTAGTCCGGATTTATAAATAATACAGCACACAGCATTGTAAACTTTTAGAAAATGCATATATTTGTTCATCTTAAGACATGGCAGAATATCACGCATATTACGGTTGCTCTTTGCAAACTTGTTTATTCTAATAGCCTGAATTGTATCGGCCGCAGCGATAATCTGACCCATAATATCCAGCTGTTCACTTGTTTTACCATAAGGATAACCGCTGCCGTCACAACGTTCATGGTGTTCCAGAACAGCCCTTGCCGCGTCTACATATTCACGGCCCAGCTTCTTTATCTTTAAATGTCCTGCTACTACATGGCACTGTATTGCTCGCCACTCATCCGTGGTCAAATCTTTCTCTTTTTTAATAATATCACCCGATATATGCAGCAACCCCAAGTCACGAGTTAATCCTGCGAGAAACACGGACTCTATTACATAACTATTCATTTCAAGTTCTCTTGCGATCAGCGATGACAGCCAGGAACAGAAAAGAGTTTTTTCATAATGTTCCGGAAGACACTCCTTCATTACCGTAAGATCCTGAAACAGGATTGGCTTTATCTTATTACAGCTCAATAAGCCTTCCATTGTCTCTTGAAACTCATGAACGAAATGAATCTGTTTAATATCAGGATATTTATTCATAAGAGATTCAATCCCTGCACTCAGGTCCTTTGAAGTTAATGCATTTTCGAGCTTAACCTGATCTTCAAGGGATTTTGTCAGCTTATGCTGCACAATAGTATTAGCTACACTATGATTTATATGGGTACCGCTGCTTGCAACCAGCAATCCGTTTTCATTGAAAATATCTTCTGTTGAAATAACATCAGTTGTTTTATTTACTTCTGCAAGGTGCTCAGCATAATGATTCTGCTTGCGTGCAGATTCTTCTACAGATTCAGTTTTAACGGCTTCATCTTTTTCTTCTGATGATAGAGTAGACAATAAATCCCTCCGTTTTTTGCTGATATGTTTATCAATTTTTTTATCGGACTTTAAGGTATCCTTCTAAAGTAGCATTGCCCATAAATTCATCAAGCCCCACAATACTCACCCCTATATAATATAGTTCAGTCAGGATGATAGATGAGTGTTTTGTTCTCTTAGCATTAATGGATTACTGTTTTTTATTGAATTCATTTTATGCGTTCATTTTGAAACCTGATTGCATGCACGATAATCTCATGTGTGCTATGAAAACTCATTTTCTCCTTGATCTTCCTAACATAATTATGAATAGTTGTCACATCAAGATGTAAATTATCTGCCATCTCACGCTTATTCATTCCCTGTCCAAAAAGCCAGTATATTTCAAGCTCGCGATTACTTAAAATATTAACGGAGGAGTTACGATCGATTTTCTCACCTGAGCATATTTTGCTCAGGAATTTCTTTTCCATATTGCCACTTAAATATATTCCTCCATCCAGGATCTTTCTTATAGCATATATCAGTTTATTCGAAGGTTCCTGTTTCATGATATAGCCTTTTGCTCCTGCCTTAAGACATCGTTCGGCATGTACTGATTCTTCATGCATTGAAAGCACCAAGGTCGGCAGCCCTGCTTTTTTATTATTAAGCTTTTCAATAAGCATCAATCCGCTCCCATGCTGAAGCGTAAGGTCTACTATTGCAATATCAGGTTTACACTCAGATATGGCCAATAGTGCATCTGAAACGTCAACCGCCTCACCGCAGACAGCAAGGTCTTTCTCCTTATTGATAAGTTGCGCAAGTCCTTCACGCAATATAGAGTGGTCATCAACAATGAAAACTTTGTAAGTATAATTTTTGTTTTCCGTTTTAAAGTTATTTATGATATTCCCCTTCGTCTACAATTAAATAACATATTGTGTTTAAAATCATAATAAATCGCCTATCAGTAAATTTGCGTGAGTTATCTGTCATAGCTCTAACATATTTATTGTCTTGCAATTAGCGGATAAAGCTCATTATCTTCCTTATTTATCCTCATGGAAAGTACTTCCAGTATATCTTTAGTTTCATTTATAAAATCATTTGCGTTATCCTGGATTAACACTGCATCAGACCACCTGGCTATATATTGATTAAATTCATCACTAATTCCGCCCATTTTTTTAACATATATCTTTGCCAGTAAACTGATTGTTTTTCTGGGGTGACTGCTAAGCGAAGGGTAGAAAATTTTATCTTCTTTTTTTAAGTGATTTACCATGCTCTCCGCCAATTTTGACAACAGGTCCTGAACCTGTTCTGTATTTCGGAGAAATTCCTCAGAATTTAAATGTGATAATATCTGAGTCATTATTTCCATCATTTCATTATGCTCATCTCTCAGGCTGCAAATTATTTCTATATCTTTTCTCATATTTTGAATGCTTCTCTTAAAAAACCCCTTTGGCTGCCTAAAGACATTAAGAAAGACAGCCAAAGGGTTAGGAGTTAGCCAATATTAATAATTTTCAAAATCCTCATCTGCCTTATCTGTATCTGTTCTGTCGTCGATCATGACTAATGAAGTGCCTGCCGGTTTTTGCGTCTCAGTTGTTTTATACGTAATAACCTGTGATGCCTTTGCCTGTTGTGCTGCAGTCGGATTTATCTTTTTTCTGCCCGCTGTCCTGTTATTGCCTACCTTAAAAAATGTAATAGTATGCTGCAGCTGTTCTGCCTGTGAAGCCAGATCTTCTGAAGTCGAAGACATTTCCTCGGCAGCGCCTGCGTTCTGCTGGATTACCTGGTCTAATTGCTGGATTGCATTGTTTATCTGCTCTGCGCCTGTGTTCTGTTCATTGCTTGCTGCGTTTATCTGCTGAACAAGCTCTGCTGTCTTCTGGATATCAGGAACTAGTTTTTTAAGCACTTCTCCGGCCTCTTCAGCAACCTCTACACTGGATGACGACAGCCCGCTGATATCATGTGCGGCTGTCTGGCTTCTTTCTGCCAGTTTCCTGACCTCAGCGGCAACAACAGCAAATCCTTTACCGTGTTCACCCGCGCGTGCTGCCTCTATTGCTGCATTCAATGCCAGCAGGTTGGTCTGCCGGGCTATTTCTTCGATTATCGATATCTTACCTGCAATATCCTTCATGGCTGAAACGGTCATTGCAACCGCATCTCCACCTTCCTGGGCATCTCTGGCAGCGTTAGCAGCAATTTTTTCAGTCTCCCGGGCGTTTTCAGCGTTATGCTTTATATTCGCAGCCATCTGCTCCATGGATGACGATGCTTCCTCAGCTGACGCAGCCTGTTCGGTCGCTCCCTGTGACATTTCATTTGAAGCTGAACTCATATGCCGGCTTCCTGTTGACACTTTGTCTGCTGCTGACTTGACTTCCATTACAACTTCCCTGAGTTTGCCTATCATATGCTTCATTGCGTCAAACAGCTGACCGGTTTCGTCTTTGCTCTCTACGGTGATCTCTGTAGTTAAATCTCCTTCTGACAAATGCAGGGATACATCAACAGCCCGTCTCAGGGCTTTTACAATTCCATTTGATATGAAGATTATAAGGAGAGAGTTAATGAGTGTGCATATTATTGCCTGGACGAGGCTTGATGTTTTTGCATTTGATACTCTCGTCATTACTTTGTCGTGCAACTCAGCTTTAGCATCTTCAAGAATGGCATTAATACTGTCAGCTGTTTCCTGCATCTCTTTGACTTTTCCATCTTTCACACTGCTGTCTGCTGTCAGGGAGACGATTGTATTAAAAATATTATTGTATTCATTCACTATACTATCCAGTCCGTTAAGTCTGTTAATCTTCATATCTTCATTGCTTAAAATTGCATCAAGCTGACTAAGATTATTTTTCAGGTGTTGATAATTATTGCCAAAATTAGTCTGATGAGCAGTATTGTTTTCCAATAAAAAATCCTTCTCATTGTTCCCGAGTTCTGAAACATTTTGAGAGATAGTAACAGCCAGCATTTCGGCCCCTGTCAATCTATCAGTAATTGATTGGGTATTATAAAGCGACCAGTAGATGGCTCCAACATTCAGTAGAAGTAAAATGGAAATTAACGTTAATTTCATTCTTATAGAAAGATTCTTGAGCATTTGTTATCACTCTCCTTATATTACATTGTAATTTTCAGCTGAAAGCAGGCAGAGAGAAAAAGAGGTCCGGAATTATATCTCTTTATCTATCAGGAGCCCTGCTAAATTATCTATTTTTTCTAAAAATCTTATTATCTCTTCCTGAGGTATTTGACGTATCACTTTGCCAGTTTCATCATCAATGACTTTTACTGCCAGTTCTTTTACCTCCTCTTTCATATTCAATACTAATCTTATTATTGTTAAATTCCTTTACTGCTCCAAATATATGTTCCAAAGGAATTAATTTCATATGTGTCTTATCGAGTTTACTGGCAGTGCTCTATAGAGGTGAGAACCAGTAAACTTATGTAGGGCGTCGGGGGGGGGGGGGGGGGAG
>PJEL010002393.1_pt1 | contig 17298 bp, 21 predicted proteins | sample 1853271 | NCBI WGS metagenome assembly PJEL01 (sample SAMN08108733, study PRJNA415343) | Invertebrate metagenome, whole genome shotgun sequencing project. | host: Globobulimina | place: Sweden: Gullmar Fjord | collected 2015-08
TGGTCACAATAGCAAAACATCTAAAATGGGGAAAGTCAACGGGTATGGCAGGGTAGTTGGGGATATTAGTGGTGCGCCCGGCAGGATTCGAACCTGCGACTCCTGGATTCGAAGTCCAGAGAATATTCTATTTTATCAGAGTATTACAGGGAAATGTCACAATTTAAGTCACAATATTTTCTGCAAAATCGTATCACGCTTAACTTGAACAAAATATTACTAAACTGAAAATACAGTAATTATGATTGTTTTATTCGTAAGGAATGACCCCTTTCTTAAGATAGTCAACCGAAGCGCCCATAAGTCAAGCCTGACTAGGAAGCTAGTTTAGAAATAGCAAATGGCGCCTGACTCCCTAATATTATATAGTACTGATCTAATTGTTGAAAATTTTAGTTTTTCCATTATCCGGAATGGAAGTTTCAGTGAAATAATTAATTTACCGTCATTATTTCTATCTAGATTGAAATAATAAGCCCCTCCTCCCTATTGACATTTAACATCCAACCAGGATATAACTGGATAACTTTACATTAAACATAAACGAAACAGAGGTCTGGTGAGGAGTCGTCATTTGACGACAGCAGTTAAATGAAAAAGAACTGCACTGAGAGGTCAAAATGTCTAAAAAAAACAAATACGGAGAAAAAAGCGTCGATTCTATTGTTGAACGATTTGTGAGAATGTTTTCACGAGGGAGTGCCAGTCTGCAAAGAGGGCAATATTCCACTGAGAAAGATATTGCCCGGCGTCGTGAAAAAATAAGCAGACATAAATTTGTTTCTGCGTCTTAAGTTTAACAAAGGCCATTTTTCAAAAGAAAAATGGCCTTTGTTTTGTCATCCTTTCTCTTTGCCAATTTAATTATACAGATTATTTATGCAAATTTCAGACGAAATGCAGCAAAAAATCATTGAAGTTGTTGAGTTGTTTGATGAAGCTGAACGTACAATGAAGATGATCGAACACATCGACGAAAAACTTATCATTCCGTCGGTTAACGAACTTCGCTATGCCGGACATCATCTTGCAAAAGCAATAAAGACCTCTGGGCAAGAGGAACATGGAGGGGAAATAGAAAAGGCGATTAAGCACTGCAAACGTGCTTTTTATGATGCAGCTGAGGTTGGTATACTCTTTTACCTTGAAGAGTTTAAAATTTTCCAGAATGATTATAGAAAAACTGTCCTTACCGATATTATACCGAATTATTCAGATTTATGTAGAAAGGCTGATAATTCGAGAGAAATGATTACTCAAACTCCCAGAGATGATAGACAGATCCATTACAGGAATTGTGAGACTCAATTTAAAGAATTGAAAGAAATTGTTATTCAACTGGGTTACTACCGATCGGAAATAAACAAAAAGGTTAAGAAAGAGAAATTTAATACTATTGCGGCAAGTTTTGCGATTGCTGGAGTAATTATAGCAGTCATATTATCTTTTAAAGACGAAATGAAAACCTTGTTTAATTCCCAACCCAAGGCCATTACCCAAACACAAAAACAGATACTGCCTCAATCGCAGAGTATGACATTAAACAGCAAGAAGCCAAACCTGCTAACACAAAAGCCTTGAAATCCCAGGACAGATTTTACTTTATCATATTTGCTATATTGCAAGGCCCCACTTTCCCATTAAGTGCAACAACGCAAGCTTGACTGATTTATACTCATGGCTCTTTTAATCTGTGTTTAGCATCATCCAATTCTCTGATAGCTTTACGAATATCACAATCATCTTGAAAAAAGATGGGGCAGGTCTCACTTTGCCTCTTATCTCTGAAACATAAAACAAGTTGAGTCAAAATGAGACTTGACCCCTAGAATGTCAATAAGTTAAACCTATTGCGGTTAACCGGATTGACTGGTTAGGCCGTTTCATCAGGTGAACTGTAGCTGATACTTCTTGAATACATTTGTATTTTCCTATGACCAAAACGCCCTCTACCATGGCCTCGAATCATTGCCACAACAGCAGTAAAAGCAACTATTGAAGAGATTACTACAAGCCAATTGGTTTTATACGGCTCCCCAAAAGAACGAATTAAATCATTTTCAATGAAATATTTGGCACCAAGTAATACCCAAATCATAATGAATACAAAACTTACAATTTCATTAAGTTTTGAAACTGAGTATGTTGTCTCTACATTAACGGTTTTATATAAAGGACCCGTGAATGCATTTTCAAGTAAGTCAACGTGTGCCTCCCAATGTCGTTGCCATGATTTGCTTCCAATATTTGTAAGTAACCATGCAACTGATAAAATAAAACCAATGCAAATTAGAAAATAAACTTCTACATGGTTGAACTGATCGGGGACTTTATATGTGCTTGAGCTAATTAAAGCAAAATAGCCAACAAATGTACTAGCTATAAAAGCCCAGAAGTAATTTGCGCGCTTCCAGTATAACTCAATTTCGAAGTTCCTAGTCTCCCAAGCTTTATTAAATGCAAGTTCAGCTTTGCTTTTATCGATATCAACCAGCAAAGTTTCATACTCTGCTTCACTTAATGATATCGTTTCTGGTTTATCATTATTCCAAATGTATTTAATTAATTTTATTAATGTCATTTTGCTATGTTGGCTAACACTCAAATAACCGGCGCGCCCGATTCATTTGGATTGTTGAATTTTCCAGCAAGGGTCAAGAGTAGACTTGACCTCTAGACTAAGAGATTCGCAAATATGCGGATTGAAAAAGTTTCAGAATAAAACACTATGCTTATGGCAAACTTTGGTACTTTAGCTTGTTTTAAATATGTTACCCGTCAGCGTCTTTATTGTATTTAGGATTTTCACCTTGGTTTTTGCGATAAGTTTTTAGTCTCTCTTGTTCTTTTTTCTTAGCACCATCTTCGGTCATGTGCCTTGATGTGATATTCATGTGACCAAATTGCTTGCCTGCCTCTTTGTGCTCTTGTTCTCGCCGTTCAGGATCATTTGTCGTGCCTACATATACAACTTTATTTCCCTTTTTAAGTTCATAAGTTACTGTATCATGTTTTTTTGGCATTAGAAACTCCTCCTACTTGTGGTTAACCATACAAAATTCTACTATCAATTTGATAGCCTAAGAATTTAATCTGGTATCGTTAGTTTTGCTTATAACCTGTTGATCCATATCTTCCAAAAGACTACATAAAGTCCTTTGCCCTTTTGTGCTTGGGCCAACACCTTTAGCTGTGTTAGTACGAGGATCTACCATCATGTAGTTATCACAATCGTTTTTGCAATTTTGTAATCCATATGGACAACCATACCAGTTAGCAACTGCTTCAAGAATATTCATGTTTTTTTAACCCTCCTGAAATTAGCTAATTAATAATTGCTCTGTATAACGATTTGAAGCAGTGGAGCAAAAAAATAGCTCGGATTTTATAAATGGCACCGTATGCACGAAAAAACATTACATGAAAAAACGCGCCTTTTTTGTTCCACTGAATTCTTTGGTTCGGCGATTTTTGCCGTTTGGCGAATAATGTATTTCTACTCTTTGCATTTCTCTATTTTTCCCTCGCTTAGAAGGCCTATATTTATTGTTTTTCAATATAATATCATCCTGTTGGCTTGGTCAGGCCTCAACCTCAGTTGCTCAATCACAATATATAGTAATTTCGAGTTCTATTTCATTTTCCTGTTCCATTGCAAGAACTGCATTTAGAAAATATTGACTCCCTTACAATTTTACCAAGTTCAGTATTAGAAAGAGGGGGACCCAGTTTTTTATTACAAGCAGAACACATTGGACTCATCATTCTCTCATTAGTACCAGTCATATATTGCAAGCTTTCTCTATAGCATTCAGTCGGTTTACCACAACGGCTACAATTGCTCTTAGACATAAACACACCTCCAAATCTCTATATGGTTTTATATTTATCAATCACTCAAATGATGTTAATAGCAAAACAATTAACATCTTAGCTACTGTTGCGCTTGTTGTTGCACTTTTGGGTATCAAAAACAGCTTATAGTGAATAAGATTCTCTTGAATCATATAGTTTTTATAATAGGCTCTGATTTTTCTTCCTCTTGCAAGTGCTCCGAGTGAAATTTTCTTATCGTTAATAAAATCATGATTTCCAACAGCGATACTTTCAGTTCAATAAGATTTTCGTTTTAGATTATCTTTTTTATTTCATCATCGTTCAGGGATTTATAATTTACCTGAAATTTTTGATTGTCCGAACAAGTTGTTATCTAGTTTCTCTATATCTACGCAAAAGTAGAAATTGTTGAAAATAATTTCAGCCATATAGGTTATTTTCTAACTGTATATCATGCATAATTGACTGGATAACAAGGAAGGAGATAACCTTACAATGATCTTTATAGAACTCTCAATTGGCAATATTAACTGGTTGTGAAAATCTGTAACTTTAGGTGTTTCCTGAATCTTTACAGTATATGAAACTTAGACCTGACCCCTAGGCTTGTTACGCGTTTCAGCGGTTTAACTTCTTGACATTTATTGCAAGAAACATACAACATGAACCCCTAGGCAAAAGGAGTATTGAATTCACAAAACTTCACTTTGATGTGATCTGGAGACCAATCTAATTCGATGTAAACTAAAATTTGTGAAAAGTCCCAGTGATTGTTCCGCTAGGTGTCTGGTTTAAGGAGCCACCATTATAAGCTGAAGTTAGTCTGGAAATAATATGCCCCCGCCAAGTTTCAGCTGTGCCATGTCCACCTGCTTGGTTGTGCGTCTTGATGATCATGTTCTTGTCAAAATTACAACCGAATACAACTACGTCTGTGTCTGTTGAATAGGTTATCTGGTAATCAATCTTTTTTTGTTCATCCTCTATCAATTGCAGAAGATGACTTGCTTGTTTCTGAGTCCCAATGGTCATTGACAGCAATCCAAGATTACGCTTTGCACTTCCCTGTCTTATAATCTGTTTTTGTTCTGTCACGTAACTGGTCTGGGTTGACTTTTGTTCTGGTGAAAAAAACCATATGATAGAAAGAACTATAACTGCAGCAAAGATAAGTCCCTTGAAAAGATGTTCACTTCTCTGAGTTTCAGATGGTGTGTCTGGTCTTTTATTTGCTGGCTGTATTTCTGGCATGTGCTTGCAGGTTATTCCGTATTGTTAAATAATTATTTTTATAAGGTGTAATGATTGGGTAAACTCCATGAATCACACCATTACACCTTTGTAACGAATCAAGAAATGCTTGTTTTATCTTCCGCTGAAGTGTTTTTGCCCACTCTTGGTAATTTTACCTATTTTAAAGCTAGTAATAATACCTATATCTTTTTCCACCTTACTATCCGATTGTCTTCTGGGGGGTACCAGTCTAAGAGTTGGCCGCTTTGTCTCTTTTTTCAGGCAATGTTGCTCCCAGAGAAATTAGCAATTCTTTTATTTCTTTAATTTCATTTTTCATTTCCTTCACTTCGTCCTCCTTTATAACGCCATTGTAGAATGCCTTGATGTTCGATGCCAAGGCCGCTTTGTAAATAGTTTCTGACCTTAATATGATATCAGTCATGTGGGTCATCTCATTTACTGTAAACACCTCTTTTTCATGATCAAAATCAAGACATTCCTGGTCTTGATGGTTTTGTTTTTGATTTTCAGGGCCTTTCTGTGTTTGTAGTGATTCTTGCTTTTGTTTTCCTCTTTCTCTTAATCTGGCTGCGCAATAATAAATATGTGTGTCAAAATGTTCTTTGTCGTCAGAGTAAAAATTTTCTTCAAGGTTGCTTCTTAAAGAAATCAAAGCGTTACGGCAGTCTACAGCATTTTCTTTTGGTCTATTAAGGCGACCTTCTAAGGGGTATGAAAATTCAAGCTCTATTATTAGTTTGTCTAGCATATACGATGTCTTGCAAAGCTTTTCTCCCAAGTTTTTATGCTTGTCGAGTGTGAACCCGGTGTATTTTTTGGTTGAATTTTGCCACCCTTCCCCTGCTGTTAGCCATCCCAGTGAGGTTTTAAACTTTTTCGCAATTTTGTAAACATGTTCTTCTGTAGCAATGTTCCCATGCTTTAAATATTTCGTAATTGTTTTTTCATCTATACCACATTTTTGGGCAAATGCTTTTAACGTCATGCTTCCTTTGAGATAAGCAAGGCGTTTTGATGTTGGGACGTATTCTTTGTCTTGGCATTCTTCTTCGTCAAACATTTCCCCCATTCCAGTTTCTAGCCAGATAGGGTTGCAGTTGAGGAACTCAGATAGTCGATGGATGGTATTCGCCTGGGGAGACTCGACTTTATCATTTTGTAACTGGCTTATCCTTGATCTGTTGATCCCCGTAGCGTCTGACAGTTGCTGCTGATTAAAATTATTTGCACCCATAAGTAAGCGGAGTCTTTGACCAAATGTAGTTTCGCCCATACCGTGTGTTACCTTTTGTTGGTTTAGCGTTGACGTTTTGTTACGTTTTGTCTACTCTTGTTGCATGAGAAACACTGAACAGAAAAATAATTTTATGAAAAAAAAACAAATCATTGCCGCAATCATTTTAGTGACAGGGGAAACTGTTGATTCTGTCGCTAGGAAGAATGGATATACAAAGTCTATTTTCTATAGGGTTATTAACGGTACTGTAAAAAAAACACCCATTCGTAAAATTATTTCAGAATTAATAAACAAACCAATAGACCATATTTGGCCAACATAGAGCACTGATAAGAACACAAATAAAATGTTGCTTGTGAGACGTGAGGCTAGAGCAACATGGTGAAGAGACATTTGAAGAAAAATAGCCTTTCCTCTGGACGCACTGCTGGCATCATGTTTGGCAACATGAATACCGTACCAGAGGACGGGCGCTTTTTTCAATAATTATAATCTAGGTGGTACATGGCTAACTATAACATGCCACCAAAACAACAGAGGTTGAAGTTGTGATTACTGACGAAATGAAACTACCTGAATGTGTCACCTATAGTGATGCAGAAAAGCTTTGCTACTGCAAGAAAAGAACTTTGCAACGTGCTGTGGCTGCCGGAAAAATTGTGACATTTCGACGTGGCAGAAAAACAATGCTCGAACTTAAAAGCCTGACTGCCTGGCTCCATGGTTCCAAAAGAGAGGTGGTCAAGATTGGTCGACCACGTCAGCAATTGACTTTTAGAGCATAAGTTAAGGAGGAATAGCCCAGTGATAAAGCCGGACAATAGACTCCCCAGAGCCTATGAGGTAATGGACGCAGTTATAGACCGCAAAGAAACAAAAGAGATGGCCTGGAGACTTGGCCGTTCACCACAAGGATTTCGCAACTGGTGTCGTGAACCTGAAACGAGCAAAGAATATAAATCGACAGGGAGATTCGGGCCTCTTGATCATCTCCGCACTATTATTGCGTTTGTTCGTGAAATCAATAATGGATCAGCCGAAAAAGCATATGCAATAGGGCATTATATCGCAAGGTTGTTGGGTGGTGTCTTCGTGGCCATGCCTCCGGTCTGTTCGTCAAGTGATAGCGAAATAATGATGTATTTGGGGTCAGTGTTGAAGGAAACTGGGCAAGCCATTGATCGGGCGAGAAGGGCATGGTTTGAGGAGAGTCCGGGGGAAATTTGTCAACATGAGGCTACCGAAATACGCAAGGAAATAGACGAGGCCATCGTTTCTTTGGTCACTTTCCGAGATTTCATTGATAGGGAAGTGGAAAAAAATGGCTCTTGAACCCGTGATGCAAAGTGAGATATAGCAGATGAGCTGGCAAGAAATAAAAGATTCGTTGAAAGATCGAGTGCCAGAAAATGATTACAAACTCTGGATTAAGCCAATTGAATGCCAAGAGCAAAGTAATGAGGTGCTTAAACTAATTGGTCCTGATCGCTTTTTCTGTGCTTGGATTAATGATCGCTATCTCCCATTAATTGAAAGCAGAGCAAAAGAATTCGGTTATTCAAGTATAATTTTGGCGCCAGGTGCAGCACCAAAAAAGGCAAAACAAATGGACTTGCCTGGTGTCCGGAGAAGTGGTTCCACTTTCCGTTCTTTGCATCCTGGATACGTTTTTGATCAATTTACCACCGGGAAGTCTAATCTTATTGCCCGGTCTATCTGTCAGGCAATTGCTACAGGCGATACCACCTATGGCAACTGTCTTTTCATTAACAGTGCTACTGGCCTGGGTAAGAGTCATTTAACCCAGGCCGTGGCACATAGCCTTCTTGATAAGTCCCCATCCTCCAGGCTTCGTTACTTAACCGCACAGCAATTTTCTGCAGAAATGGTCAGGGGAATTCAGGCACGTAAGATGGACACCTTTGTCAAGAAGTACACCAGTTGCGATGTATTGCTGGTCGAAGATGTCCATACGCTGACTGGCAAGAGTAAAACCCAGGAAGAGTTAAACGTCATACTTGACTACTTACTCAAGGCAGACAAGCGGGTTGTCTTCACTTCTGCTGTTAAACCACAAGACATCAAGGGCCTTGACGATGAGTTTCGGTCAAGAATGTCTGCCGGGTTTGTCGCTCAGATAGACCGGCCCAGTTACAATACTAGATCCAATATAATTCGCCAGAAGGCGAACAATCATAACCTGCCTCTTTCCTCTGATCATATCGACATAATAGCTCAGTCCCTGCATAGCGATGTTCGGCGAATAGAAAACGCTATCCTGGGGATAAAAGCGCGTGCGGATCTGCTCCATGATCCTGTCACCACAGACCTGGTTAAAAAAGTAATCTATGATCTTGTCGGTGACTTAATCAAGATCAATAGCGATTCTATTCTGAGTTTTATCTGTGACCAGTTCAAGGTAACTAAGGATGATTTGCAATCCAGATCACGTCAACAGGCAATAGCTTTTCCGCGCCAGGTTGCCATGTATCTAACCAGAAAGCACACCGACCTTTCATTATCAAACATTGGCCGCATCTACAACAGAGATCACGCCACCGTCCTCTATGCAATCAAAGCCGTAACCAAAGGTATATCTGTCAAGACCTCAACACGACGGCAACTAGAATTATTAAACAAGAAATTCAAAGCAGATCATAGGGTTAACTAACGATGCCATCAATAAATGTGACATTGCATTTATCTTTAATAGTTTTTTCTTTTTCGCGCTCTCTCCCCCTTCCCCCCTCTAAGAATCAAAACCAACCAAAACCCATAACGTCACCAAAATCCCAGCAGCAAGGCCCACGTGTTTTAAAAGAAAAAGGGTCCTTCCAAGGAAAATCTAACTCACGGGTACGAAGGAGCCCGAAGGATGAACGCGTTTTATTTTTGGTTTGTGTCGGAATTTCGGAAACTGCAATTTTGATAATTGGTTTTGATTGGGTGTCAGTGATTATTGGGAAAACCTATCATGGTTAAGGAAACAAAATATGCTGCAGATGTGCAAGCGCGGATCGCGAAGGAACAAGCGGAAATGGCTGTAGATCCTGCAGAGGTTCCAGGCGTAAATATTTCTTCTGAATTTGTAATGGAGTGCCTGGTGGCGAATGAGTTTGGCGATGGAATGTTGTATGCCGCTCTTCACCAGGACGAGTTCATTTATGTAAAGAATTTTCAAAAGTGGTTTGTGTGGTGTGGCCATTACTGGCAGGAAGATAAGCTTGATTATGCGGTTGGCGCGGTTGAAAAAGTAGCCCTTCGTTATATCGAGGAAATAGAAATTTTGGGTTCGAGCCTTGCCCAGGCTATGGCATTGGGTGAAGAGGGAGAAGACCGGCAAAAGTCGATTAGGCGGCAGATGAAAAGAATATATCAGCGTATTGAGAAATTACGCAGTGATGCAGGCCGTAGAAATTGTCTTAAATTTGCCCACACTAACTATGTAAATCAACTGGCTATAACAGGCGATGATTTTGATAAAGATCCTTGGTTGTTTGCATGTAAAAATGGGGTAATTGATCTTAAAAAGGGAACATTACGTGCCGGTAAACAGAAAGATTATATTTCAAAATGCTCTCCTGTCGAGTGGCAGGGAATCGACGCGCCTGCAAAGGCTTGGGACAAGGCCCTGGACGAGATTTTTGAGGGCAACAAAGAAATGATCGACTTCAATCGTCGATTTTACGGCTACGGTATCACTGGAGTTGTGACCGAACATGTTTTTTCGGTTCACCACGGGGGTGGCCGAAATGGCAAAGGCTTAATGTTCGATATGTTTATGCGGGCTATGGGTACTTATGCCGGGCCAATTCCATCAGAGATGTTGCTTGATTCAAATAAGGGTGGAGCCTCTGCCAATCAAACTGATCCGGCATTGCTGGCTATGAAAGGTTTGCGCCTGGCCATTGCCAGCGAGACGGATGAAGGCCGGAAATTTTCAGCAGCCAAAGTTAAATGGTATACCGGTGGTGATGTCTTAACGGCTCGTGGCCTGTATGACAAATCGCCCACCAGTTGGGACCCTACCCACCTTTTAGCCCTGTTAACCAACAATAAACCAGATGCTCCTGGAACTGATTTTGCTTTCTGGAGTCGCTGTAACTTAATTCACCAGCGAATTAAGTTTCTGAAAGATAAACCACCAATGCTGCCCAACGAAAGAAAGGCAGATCCAGAACTCTATAACAGTTTACGTGAAGACCTCCCCGGCATCCTGGCATGGCTGGTGCGCGGTTGCCTGGAATGGCAAAAAGATGGATTGAAACCACCGGAAATTGTCACCAGTGCCACTGAAGAATATCAAGAAGATGAAAATTATATAGGTCAGTTCATCAAGGCAGCTATCGAGATTGATGAAAAATATAGTGTCAGCGCCAAAAAACTCTACCAGGCGTTTGAAATCTTCTACCTAGAAAACTTTACCAAAGTAGAACGATTCGTTCCTTCAAAAACTAAATTTGGCAAGCGCTTGATGGCCACAGAGCTATTTAAAAAGAAGCGACCTGGTGGAATCATTAAATATTATGGACTGCAATTGAATCCTGTTTGGGAGTCTCGCCGCAATAATGAAAGTGGTGACAAAACATGATTGCGGTGACAAAATGCAAAAATTCCGAACAAGTCCTCTCGTATACACGCGCGCGCATATTTTTTATCTATATTTTTTGCATTTTATCACCAAAAAAAAGAAAAGTAATAAGAAAAAAGAAGGTGAATTATGCTTAACACCTTTGATTTATTGATAAATCACGGAGTCAATCCACGAAGAGCCGGTGGTGATAAAAAAACCGGTGGCGCTGAATTCCATTCTCATTGCCCTGGTTGTGGCTGGGGGAAAGGCGGTCCGACAAAATCAGACAGGTTTCAGGTTTACCCAGCCCGTAATGATGGCCGTGGCTGGTTTATCTGCCGCCAGTGTAAAAAAAGCGGCGATAACATCCAGTTTCTCAGAGAATTTGACAGCATGTCATACCGTGAAGCCTGCCAGGAACTGGGGATCACCCCAAAAAATGGCAACACTACTGGCCGCAAACTACCCAGAACACCCCGTTTACCTGTCCAACCTGGTCAACATTCCTTCCAGCCTGAAGAACGCCAGGCCCCTGCTGATATCTGGTGTAAAGCTGCAACCGAGTTAGTCACCTGGGCGCATGAGCAGCTTAAAGGGGATCACACGGCCATAAAATGGTTAGCAAATCGCGGAATCACCATGGAAATGGCTGCAAAATATAAACTTGGTTTCAATTCAGGCAACAACGGAAAAGCCTTGTATAAATCCCGTGAATCATGGGGTCTGCAGCCTGAAAAAAACGAAAAGACCGGAAGGAACAAGCCATTATGGCTTCCCATAGGTTGGACTATTCCTCTTTTGAATGAGTCTGGCCAGGTCGTTCAAGTGCGGATCAGGCGACTTGATGAAGAAATAGCGAACTTTCTTCCAGAAATGAAATACCGAGTTGTTCCTGATTCATCCATGGCAACCATGATCCTAAACCATAAAGCTGAAGCATTTGTTGCCGTGGAAAACGGTTTTGATGCCTGCCTGGTTGCTGAGGAAACAGGCAAAAACATTGGTGTGGTAACAACCTGGAATGCCCAGGCCAAACCAGACAAAAAAAGCACAGAGCTACTTCGCCAGGCAACAGCAATTCTCATTGCCTATGATTTTGACAAGGCAGGTCGTGAAGGTGCAGCCTGGTGGCTTAAAAACTTTGAGAACGCTATTCGATGGCCCGTACCCACTGGTAACGATGCGGGTGATGCCTGGGCAGCTGGGGTGAATATTGCCGATTGGGTCAATGAAGGACTACCGCCTGTATGCACTATTTGTAAAAATGGTGATGATTCGGCTGTTTCTTCTGGCGAGCATCTTTCAGGGGAAGGGGGGGCGCAAGAACTTATAGAGAAGCCTGTTATTAAACCAACCGTAAATAAAAGTTGTGGCCTGGAAAATGACCCGGAATTATTGGAGTTGCTCCAGGGGCTGAAAAAGTTTCGCGGATTTATCAGCATTAGCGATCAGGGAAGATCGATGAAGATAAGTTTTGTTGGTGGTCTCACTGCTCATAACAGGCGAGAACGGCAACGGCTGGCTGATATTGTTTTTAAGGGAGCGGTTGTACCTTTTTTGCTGGTTTTGCTTCCTGATGGCAATTATCAGGCTTCCTGCCTGGGTAAATGGGCTGGTCGAGATCCTAAGAAGGGATATAAGCAGAAATAAAGAAATATATAGCCTGGTCAGGTAGTAAAAAAGGCAGGCAATTGTCTGGCTGGATTTTTTAAAAATGGTGCCTGCTTATAAAAGGAGAAAGTAAAATGTTTAAATTTGACCTTGAACATAAAGTGAAAATTTCGGTAAGCGGTGAAGAAGGCGCTGTGGTTGGCCGTGCTGAATATGTTTCTTCCAGTAAACAGTATCTTGTTCGCTACAAGTCTGGTGATGGTAGGGCCGAGGAAAAATGGTGGGATGAAGTCGCGCTGGAATCTTGTTTGCGGCAATTCTGATAAGAGTAATTCGTGTGCCGTCCCGGCAAAATCGGGACGGCATAGTTTGAGGAAAGTTAAATGCCCATAAAAACACCTGATAGCCCAAAAAATACACGGGAATTCTTAGCAGAGTTTAAGGCTAAAACCGGCGCAAAAGTCGAAAAACTGGTGCGTATGAATACCAATCTGATTCAGCAGCAACAAGAAACCCAGCGCGACTTGGAAGCCCTGCTTCGTGTTGCCAGTGAGGTTTTAGACACCGCCGAACCGGTTACAGGTTCTTTGCTGGCCAACGGGGCAGAATATATCATGCCTGTTTTTAGTTATAACGGCCTGGTTGCCATCGTCAACACCGTTAATAAGAGGCACGGGTAATGCCTGCAAGCTCTCCTGATTGGTCCAATTTTAAGGATACTAAAAACAGGGCGGATATCCTGCGTTATCTGCAGGCAGACGACTGGGAGATCAAGCGCGATACTTTTTACCGTCACATAAAAGAAGGCAAACTTACCAAAAACCGAAATGGCCTCTTTACAGCTCGCGGTGTCAAGAAATATGCCCAGGCATGGCTGATCAGAACAGATACCGGCGAGACAGTAGGGCAAGCAGATAATGCCCTGGCAGCTCGTAAAACAGAAGAAGAAACCAAGCGGATAACAGTTGATCGGGAGCATAAAGAATTTAATCTCTCGGTGGCTCGTGGTCAGTATCTCAAGCGCTCGGATGTGGATGCAGAGCTGGCAGCTCGCGCCATAGTTTTAAATAATGGATTGGTACACCTGTTCCAATCAACAGTGGCGGACATGATCGGCCTGGTTAACGGTGACCAACAGCGAGCAGCCGACCTGATTGATTTTCTCACAACCAATAAAGATGAACTGCTAAACGAATACGCCACCATGAAAGAGTTCGCTCTGGTGGTGGATGAGGAGAATTAAAAAAATGTTGCTTACCCCACCAGATGCACCGCCAACTATCCATGTCACCAAAATACCTGACTGGCTCTCTATTAAGCCGATATCGGGTGTTTATAGATTCTTCAAAGGAGAACGCAGGGTCTTAAGGCGCAGAAAAAAAATCAAACCTTCTGAGTGGGTGGAAAAGCATAGAATTATAACTCATGGTCCCATGGAAGGTTCCCGGATGCGCTTGTCTGTTACGCCGCACCTGGCAGGCCAGCTTGACGCCTCTTTTTTCCCCTCTGTCAAGACAATCACCGTATGTGCTGCCGCGCAAACTGCTAAAAGTACCATGGTGGATTCCTGTATTGCCTATGTCATGGACCGCGCACCTGGTCCCGCTCTTTCAGTTTATCCGGACAAGCTCACCGCTCAGGAAAACTGTGAAGAACGTATCAAGAAAATGATTAACAATTCTCCCAGGTTGAGCAAGCTCAAGACAGGCAGCAAAGATGATATGACCAACACTAAAATCAAATTGCTGTCCATGATTTATTATCTTGGCTGGGCTGGGTCTGCTATTTCCCTATCAAATAAATCGATTCGTTATCTGGATCTACAAGAAGTCGATAAGTACAAAGACGCGCCCAACAAAAAAGAGTCCGGAACTATAGAACTGGCTGAACTTCGCGTCCGTTCTTATCCTCATGATCATAAAATTTGGATTACTTCCAGTCCAACAGTGGAAAAAGGCGCAGTGTGGCAAGCACTTACCGTGGAGTCAGAGATTATCTTTGAATACTGGGTACGCTGTCCTTGTTGTCATAAGCTCCAGGTGATGAAATTTAGCCAGATAAGATGGCCAAAAGATAGTGAGGGTAACTCGCTTGCCTGGCAGGAAATCAATAATAAAAAGCTGGCCTGGTACGAATGCGAACATTGCGCCGAGCCTTGGGATGATAACCGGCGCAGTAAAGCGCTTGCGACCAGGATGTGGCGTGCCAAAACCAAGGATGGTAGCCAGGGAAAAGAGCTTTTTAAATATCTGCGTGAACATCGGCCCGCCAGGATAGGTTTTCACCAGCCATCATGGATTTCTTGTTTTGTATCGCTTTCCGAAGTAGCTGCAGATTTTTTAAAAACTGAAGATCTGCGAAAAACCAAGGTGGAAAGAAAAAAGGCATTAAAAAATTTCACTAACAAACATTGCGCTGAACCTTGGCTGGATTATGAGGTCAACCGCGAAGAAAACGTCATTTTAGCGCTTAAAGATGTTCGCCCGGCTGGTCTAGTTCCAGGAGATGGACAAGTGGCAGCGCTTACCGCTGGTGTCGATACTCAGGATGATGGCTGGTTTTACGAGATTCGGGCCTGGGGTCATGGCCTGACGGCTGAGTCCTGGCAGATCCGCCATGGATTTGTGGAAACCGCAGAAGCCCTGGAGCGGGTTTTGTTTTACCAATACCAGGACCAGGCAGGACTCTACTATCCGGTCCACCTGGCGGTAATGGATGCCATGGGCCATCGCACCGATGATGCCTATAATTTTTGTCGTCGTCATGTGGGCCGCTTGCAGGCGTATAAAGGGGCCAATGGCAGGCGGGCAAACCCGCAAACCTGGACCACTATAGATGTGTATCCAGGTAGCCGCCAGATTATTCCAGGTGGTATCAGGTTGTTGACTGCAGATTCAAATCATTACAAGGATCTTCTTTCCAGTCGTCTTTCCATTCTTTATGGCGATCCTGGGGCCTGGAATTATCACAGTGAAACCACCGTGGATTTTGCCCGGCAGATGTGCGCTGAGTATCTGGATGATAAAACGAACCTGTGGAAATGTCCGAAAAACAAGGCCAATCATTACTGGGATTGCAGCGTTTTGTCTTTGATTGCTGCTGAAATACTGCAGATTAAGTTCTGGCCAAAGAAAGAGGAGGCATAGTTTGAGAAGGCAAACAGCAGCACTGATAGTTGCAGCTATAGAAAAGGCAGAGGCAGGCGTGGATTATTCTGCCAGGATCGGGGCCAGTTGTCCGGCATGTGGCAGAAAAGCAAAGATATATAAAACTATGCCCTGGGAAGGATGCGTCCGGATCAGATATCACCACTGTGTTTTTGAACCTTGTCTTCTTTTTGGTCTGAGAAAATCAATCAAAAGCGTGGAAGAGGAATAGATAAACAAAATAAAATAATGTCAGGCCCGGTCAGGCGGAATGGTTCCCCGCCTGTTTAGGTTTATGGTGACTCACGGGCCAGACATTTCAAGCAAAGGAAACGCAAAATGATAAATAAAGTAACTCTCCTGGGAAATTTGGGTGCAGATCCGGAAGTCCGTTATACTCAAGGCGGCACGGCTGTGGCCTCCTTTAACGTGGCAACCACTGAGAAGTGGAAAGATAGTGAAGGAAACAGTCAGGAGGAAACCGAGTGGCACAAAATAGTTGCCTGGCGCAGGTTGGGTGAAATCTGCGGTGAATTCTTAAAAAAAGGGTCAAAGGTCTATCTCGAAGGCAAGATAAAAACCAGAAAATGGCAGGACAAGGACGGCAACGACCGTTATACCACCGAGGTAATCCTTGCTGAAATGCGAAACCTGACAGCAAGAGAAACAGGCAATTATCGTGAGAATCAAGAACCGCCGCCAAATGTTGGTTGATTCTAATGATAAGTTGGTAGCCAAAAAATAAAATGTCTGATTATCGCCATAAAACAGCAACTTTAAAGCTGGTAACCTCTGAAAACAAGGGCAAGAAAACGGTTAAAATTGAACTGTTTTCCGCTGTCAGGTGGCGGCAAAAACATCGGCCCTGGAAAAAGGTGATGTTCCCCCGGCCACCGCTTAATAATGACATTAAGTGGTGGCAGCTCCGTTACCGCCTGCGTGTTAATGGCAAGTGGCATGGTAAACGGGCCAATTATGTTTTTTACACACGGGATCAGGTATGTGCATTAACTGCCAGGTTGTTGGTGGTTGGGTTGGGGTAACGTTGAGCTCACTTGACACTGGCACAAAAATGAACCTGGCAAGTGAGAAGAAATATTTATAAACAATTTGACTTGGCAAAAACAAGAACGAAGCCGTGCCAGAGGTCAAGTGGAGCGCCTGGTTGTGTGATTTATTTATCTGTTTTTATTGGTTTTTATATTGTTAAATTCTTCAAGAGCATCTTCATCTACTTCGATTTTTACTTTTTCAGCCCAATGCGAATTGCAACCATTCTTTTTTATGCCTGAAATCCAATATTCTTGTTCAGTTTCAGTGTCGTAGTAATTCCCTGCAACACCGCCACCGCTAATTCTTTTGAATTTTTTGTCTCTGTAATATATTGATTTACCGGTTTTTGAAAATGTAACCCAACCAATTCGAGCATCACTACCATATAAATGCCCATCTTTATTTTCGATGTACATCAAACGGCGATTTTGGCCTTTAGTGAGTTGATTCATTTTTTCTACACACAACTAAGAGCGTTTTATCAATCGTCCCGCCGTGAAAACACCACAATAGCCCGATACATTGCCGGAACCATGCCTCTTCTCCATGGTTGGCAGGAGGAACGGGATGACTGATAAAATGTT
>PJEL010002394.1_pt1 | contig 17274 bp, 13 predicted proteins | sample 1853271 | NCBI WGS metagenome assembly PJEL01 (sample SAMN08108733, study PRJNA415343) | Invertebrate metagenome, whole genome shotgun sequencing project. | host: Globobulimina | place: Sweden: Gullmar Fjord | collected 2015-08
TCTCTGGCGGCAACTTTATAGGCTGCCGACAGGGTAGGGAAATTAAAAACATTTTCCAGAAAATACTCGATGGTACCACCCAGACTCATGACTGCCTGTCCGATATGGACTAATTCCGTCGCTGATTTCCCACAAATATGAACGCCCAATAAACAATGGGTCTCACGGTGGAACAATAGTTTTAACAACCCTCTTCGATCCCCGATAATTAACCCTCTGGCAAGGTCTTTAAACAGGCAGATTCCTTTTTCATAGGGCGTTTTATTTTCAATCAGTTGCTGTTCTGTTGCTCCGATCAGCCCGATTTCAGGAATGGTGTAGATTCCATAGGGTATGTCTCCGCCAACCCGCGTGACATTGGTTGCTAAAACTGCATGTCTGGCTGCCAGGCGGCCCTCTTCATTGCTGACTGAAACCAGGGATGGAAAGCCGATCACGTCTCCAATGGCATAGATATTAGGGATTTCAGTTTGGTAGCTATCATTCACGTTCAGTTGGCTCCGAGAATTGAGTTCCAGACCACAGTTTTTCAAATTCAGTTGTTCGGCTGTACCCTGCCGACCGTTTGCATACAGGATCGTGCTTGATTCTACTGTTTTTCCGGATTGTAATAAGGTTTGAACCCCGTTTTCATTACAACTGATATCTTCATATGTTTCTCCGAGTAAAAGATCTATGCCACTCTGTTTCATTATACCAGCCAGAATGATGGAAATCTCCCGGTCGAGAAAACTAAGTAGAGTGCCTCTGGGGTCAATTAGATGAACCTTGACGCCGAGCAGGGAAAAAATGGAGGCGTATTCACAACCGATCACCCCACCACCATAAACGGTCATTGATTCAGGAATTTTGTCCAGGGCTAGAATCGTATCGGAGTCGAGAATGCATTTCCCATCAAACTCGATGTCAGGTGGATGATAGGGAACCGTTCCCACAGCAATAATCGTTTTTTTAGCCCTGATAATTCGATCTTCTTCATCCTGTCGTTTGATAATCAGCTGGTCTGTTGAGAGAAAACGGGCGGAACCAAAAATGAACTCTACATTTTTTTTCTGATATGTAGCGAGTATATCATCGACCCGCTGTGTCACCACAACATCCTTGCGATGCATCAATTCGTTTACAGATATGGGTCGCTTAAGACTGAGATGAATTCCACTAATGTCCTGCTGTGCCAATGTCATCATATACTTAACCGTTTCTCTCAGGGACTTACTCGGGATGGTCCCTGTGATCACCGAAGCGCCCCCTGGCTGACTGCTTTTTTCGATGATGATGACTTTGGCGCCCAATGATGCTGCCTCCAGGGCCGCCTTTTCGCCAGCGGGGCCGGCTCCGATGACTGCAATATCGTAAATTTGTTCTTCCATTTATATTTGCTTAGACAGGGTTATCAGGGAATCCTCATGGAATCTTAATAGCCAGGAGTGCAACAGCCATTATGATGAATTGAGTTTGTTTCCGCACGGCAGATCAGACTGGAGAAAAATTGGTTTTTCAGACGACGTTTGACCCCAAGATTAACATCTACTTGGGCTGACAGCAATATAGTAAATAGAATGGTAAGAAACCGCAAGGGCTTAAGTTGAAGATCGTCTAAGCGGGGGACTCACCCAGCTCTTTTCAGAGTGAGTGAGTTCGCTTTTTGTTCTAATCGCCCTGAGCGGCCATGTAATCATCATACATGGTTTCAAAGTAATTTTTATGTTTTGCTTCCTCTTGTGCCAGAATGCTGAAAACGTTGACCTGCTCAGTGTTTTCACTAGCCTGGGCCAGCTTTTGGTAGAGGTTGTGTGCTTTTTCTTCCCGTTTCATTGCCAGGCGCATGATCTCCACATATGACAGGCCTTTTTGGAATTCCAGATCTATCAAGTAGTCGCTTCTTTTAATGTCTTGGATCTTTTCAAATTTGTATTCCGAGATCTTGCTCTGGTTGTTCTTCAGATTTGTCAGCATCTTCTCGTGTTTTCTTTCCTCTTCAGCATATTCGGTCAGAACTTGAGCTGTGCCTTTGACATCCTCATTTTCAGCAGCAGTCTGATAAAAGTCAGCAGCTTCGATCTCCTTTTCGATTGCAAACTCAACAATATCTTCGATTGTTTTAAACTCCATGTATCCTCCTTTTTCATTGACAGGTGTTGGATAGAAATCCGGCAGTTTTCAGGATTATATAAACTGCCGATCAAAGTTACTTGGATTCCCAGAAGCCATGCAGGTTACAGAAGGCTCTGGCTTTGATATCCTGCTCTTCAATCAGGAAAGTTGCCTCAGCAGTGCCATCGCCTTCAGAAAAATCATGTCGGTATACCTTGTTACCTGCCAAAACCTCGATGAATAAGATATAATGTTTTGCTTCCATTGGATGAGGATTCTCTCCGACTTTAACTGTAACGCGGGTTCCATCTCTTTCAATGACAGGGACATGTTTTTCGACGGCGGCATCTGTTGTATTTGCTACCAGTTTTTCCATTGGTTTGTCGCAACATTTGAGATTCGGCGATCCGTTCCATAAAGACTCAACCACATTCTGGCACTCTTCGCAATAGTACACTTCTTTTTTTTCAAGCATGATTTTCTCCATTTTTATTCAAGCTAATCGGCAATTTTGAAACGAGTTTCAAAGAAAATGAGTTATCGTATTCTAAGTTTTACATGTATCAACTGGAAACAATAACTGCAATACAGGATTTATTGAAATAAACGTGCCAAGAACACAATATAGGGCAAACAGGCTATTCCACTGTTTTGTCGCAGACTGCCTGGAAATAAACCCTGCAGGTTTTCCTGCTTTTCCCCTTAATAGCGACCCTCTGGATTTTGAAAAATTTTATAACCGATAGGGAATTTCTTTGTTAATTCGAATCCCATTCAAATTGATATCAACATCATATACAAGGATCTCAACCCCATTTCCCACAGCTTTTCTGAGTTCTTGACCGTAATTGGGATCAACTGTATCTGCCGGTTGGAAAACATCTGCATCGGATCTTTGAATTAAGAAAAACATGGCACAGCGTGTATGTTCATCTTGAAGTTGCTGCAGCTCCCTGAGGTGCTTTTGGCCTCTGGTGGTGACTGCATCCGGGAAAGAAGCAACCCCATCAGTGACGAGTGTGCAGTTCTTTACCTCGATATAACATCTGTCTTTTTCATGATTCCAAAGAAAGATATCCAGGCGGGACCCACTCTCCAATTTCTTCTCTGGTTTCGTAAACTCATACCCCAGCAAAGACGGAATCAGCTTCTGCTGGATGGAATGTAACACCAGTTTATTTGGAATCGCAGTGTTTACACCCACCAGGGATGTCGGCATTTGAATCAGTTCCCAGGAGTATTTCAATTTCCTTTTCGGATTATCGTGATAGGAAACATAAACAGGACTTCCCGGCTGGCTGCACTCTGTCATGCTGCCCGTGTTTGCACAATGAGCGGTGATAGTCTGGCCGCTTTCCAAAGTGATATCAGCCAGAAATCGTTTATAGCGTTTGATCAGTGTGCCGGGTATCAATTCAGGCCATTTCAGATACCGGTTGTCAATATTGTTTGAAATAGTGTTTAGTTCTCTCATTCTCTGAATTTAGGCTTAATGTGATGAATATTTGTCCATGTTTAATCTTGTATCAACTTTGATGAGTCGCTGATGTAATTTCTGCAAGATTATAACCAAAATTCAGCAGCTATTGTTCGATTGACAAGCTCCCCCGGAATTTGAAATGATATCTGATCATTAGAACTAGTTAGAACCACCTATTTAGAGTATTCTGGATACATCGACAACAAAGAAATAGAAGTAATCCCTCGCTTTCTGCAAACACCCTCACGGATTGGAAATCAGAAAGAGTACTAATCATATACGCTCTGATTAAACAGATGGATTAAAACACTAACATCATTAAGGCCATAAAATGGAATTTTTCAAGCTATTAACCCCAGTTACCTACTGGATACTCATCGTTATCTGGTTATATATACTGTGGTTCTATCTAATGCGGTTGCGTGGCGGAAAGATCAAAACGAGTCTGACCATCACGCTGTTGATCATTTTATCAATAGAAGCATTTCGGACCCTGTTTGAAAGTATCTATTTTGGGGCCTGGTACACATCTTTACAGGGACTACTCCCCAAAGAGGTACATCTATTTCTGATTCAACCCTATCTGGTCATTATTCCAAAACTTATAAATGTCTTCGCCGCTGTGACGATCATCGTGATTTTAATCAGACGCTGGCTTCCTCAAGAGCAGGCATATCAAGCAGAATTGAATCTGCTGATTGAAAATCAAACATCCGTTTTGCTGGAGAAAAACAAACAGTTGAATGACGAAATAACACGACGGAGAACGATTGAACAGCAGTTGAACGAACATAGAAACCATCTGGAAAGTATTGTCGAGAATCGCACGGAGGAGTTGGCATCTTCTAATGAGCAGTTGAAAAAAGAGATTGACGAACGGAAAGAAATTGAGTTGAGCCTGGACAAGGCTTATGCTGAATTGGATCAAATCTTTAATAGTGCTGCTATTGGCATTCGGGTGATCGACAATAATCATAAGGTTCTCAGGGTCAACGATAATCTTCTGAAGATCACAGGTGAGTCAAGAGAAGAGATCATGAAAAAACAGTGTAGTGAGTTGTTTAAGGGAGCAAACTGTCATACAGCCAATTGCACACTTAATAGAATTGGAGAAGGTAGAATTCGACACGAAGCCGAAATCGATACGGTGACCAAGGACGGCAAGATTGTTCCCTATCTTGTGAGTGGCGCGCCATACTATGATATTGAAGGAAAACGGATCGGAGTGATAGAGAGTTATCTGGATATATCCAATGTTAAAAAAATACAAAAGACGGTGAATGAAGAACGGGATCTTTTTGTAGAAGGTGTCGTGGTGGTTTTCAAATGGCAAAATACAGAAAGCTGGACGGTCGATTATGTCTCTCCGAATGTATCTAAGATCCTGGGTTATCACCCGGATGAGTTTTTACATGAAAAAATCCAGTATAAAGACATTATAGATGAGAAGGATCTATCCAGAGTTGTTCAGAGCAAGACAGTCTGCTTACACGACGGAACCGAATATATGGAACATGCGCCATACAGGCTCCGACATAAAAACGGGAAATTGATCTGGGTCCTGGATTATACCCGATTTGTGCGAAATCAAGATGGTGAAGTTGAATTCCTACATGGTTATATAATTGATATCAGCCAGTATAAAGCGACTGAGGAGAAACTGGAAAATCAGGAACAATTAGCTCACACGGGAAGGCTGTCGGCTCTAGGAGAAATGGCTTCAGGCATGGCCCATGAACTAAATCAACCCATGACAGTCATTCGTTTGGCTGCAGATGGGTTGAAAATGTATTTTGATTTTAAAGAACCCGATACACCCGAATCAGAGTCGGTTGATGATATCATCACCCAAGTCAAAAGAGCCGCTAAAATCATCAAAAATATGCGAGCATTTTCCCACCCGAAATCAGAATTTGTTCGCCCGGTTGATATCTCAGAGCCGATTGAAGATGCGCTTTCATTCTTCAAAGAGCAGTTCAGGATCCGCCAGATTCAAATTAACCGGAATATTGAGGAAAATCTTCCCAAAGTTGAGGTCGACCCCCAAAAATTCGAGCAGATTGTCGTGAACTTGCTGTCGAATGCACGCTATGCCGTTGAAAAAAAGAATGAGTATGCAGGACACGAATATTCAATGGAAGTTGATATTCATCTTTTCCTGTCTGAAAACAAAGATAGTGTCATGTTTACGGTCAGGGATAACGGGATTGGAATGTCACCAGAGGTGGTGCAGCGTTGCATGGAGCCATTTTTTACAACAAAAGATATCGGTGATGGTACTGGTTTGGGTCTGTCTATCATACACGGGATTGTTAAGGAATTCGATATGCAAATCGATATCACTAGTGAAGCAGAGGAGTTTTGCTTGTTTACCATTCGGATTCCAATCCTGGAAACATTTGAAGAGTAGCCGTGTTCCTCTCCCCTTGACACTTTCCAGAGATCGCTGTTACGAAATGTGAAAGATAACTATTCAGCAAGCGATTCACCAAGGGGGAATTTGGCGTACTCCTTTCAGTTAAGGGATCGTTCATAAATAACTTCACATAATCTGTTTGCAAAAGTCCCCAAAACATTGGACATTTTGCAAACAGAATGTGGACGAACTTATGAGCCGACCCGAAGATGTGTGACTTTTAGAATAATAACTTTAAAATATCTGAGGATATAATGAATAAACCCTTTATTACTGACCTGCCGATTCTGTTGATTGATGATGAAGAAATCGTGCTCAAAGCTGTGAAAAGAGCATTTAATCTGGCGGGAATTACCAATATTATAACAGTGAACGACAGTCGTGAAGTCCTGTCGACCATGGCCCAGCAAGAGGTTGCTTTCGTTCTTCTGGATCTGTCCATGCCACATCTGACTGGAGACGTTCTGCTTGAAATGATTATCCAGAGCCATCCACAGGTTCCGGTAATCATGGTCACTGCAAATGATGATGTCTCAACTATTGTCTCATGTATTAAAAAGGGTGCTTTAGATTACATTGTTAAACCGGTAGATACCGGCCGTTTATTGGCTGCTGCCCGTGGTGCGGTTGAAGTCCGTGAACTGAGAAGTGAAAATGCGATCCTACATAAGCGGAAACAGAAAAAAGGGCTTAAAACGCCGGATGCTTTCGATGATATACTGACACGAAATGAAGAGATGCTTTCGATCTTTCAATATCTGGAAGCGATTTCTCACAGCTCCCAGCCGTTTATCATTACTGGAGAAACCGGAGTTGGAAAGGATTTAATCGCCAAGGCAATTCACCGGTTGAGTGGGCGGAAGGGAGATTTTGTGGCGGTGAATGTGGCTGGCCTGGACGACAATATTTTTGCGGATACGCTGTTCGGTCACATTAAAGGCGCTTATACGGGGGCAGAAAGAGATCGAGGTGGACAGATCAAAAAAGCGGCCGGAGGAACGTTGTTTCTGGATGAAATTGGAGACCTCAGTATGGCTTCCCAGGTCAAGTTACTGCGCCTTATACAGGAGAGAGAGTTTACACCCCTTGGATCAGATAAACCGGAGTATACGGACGCCAGGATCGTGGCTGCCAGTAATAGAAATCTGGATGAGTTGAAAGAGACTGGTGAATTCAGAAAAGACCTCTACTTTCGTATCTGTGCACATCAGGCTCATCTTCCGCCATTGCATGAACGCCTTGAAGATCTGCCGTTGCTGGTTGAGCACTTTCTGAAAAAAGCCGCCCTGGAGTTCAACAAAAAGAAACCTACCGTGCCTGATGAGATATATGTTCTTTTGAATGCCTATCATTTTCCTGGCAATATCAGGGAGCTGAGATCACTTGTGTATGATGCCGTCAGCAAACACAGCTCTGGTGTCATGTCTCTGGATACATTTAGAAAAGTGATTGGTGGCGGAAAGCAGGGAAGTACTTCAAAAAGTGCCACCCAATCAAACCTGACGTTTGGCGCTCAACTGCCTTCGATGAAGGAAATTAGAAGGTTGCTGGTTGATGAGGCGCTGAAAAGAGCGGAGAACAACCGGACTGTAGCCGCTCGCTTAATTGGTATTACCCGTCAATCTCTGAGTCAGTATCTTCAACCTGATTCTACCTGAGACACAGGTGTCTCAAGAAAGACTATGAGACACCTACTTCTGTCAAAATATCCCAAAAATACAATTGCTTAATGCCTTCGTCGGCATTGTTTTTAAATGACTCTCTAACTGTCTTGAAACAATGTGTTCCGCTTAATGAAGAAGATGAGTGCGCCTTAACCTTTGACATTATCTTCTACAATCTGTATATGTTGATGAAATTACAGGATTAACAGATTTATTCTATTCTGAGGCACACTACTTGATATAAAGAATAAAACTTTGTATCGAAAAATCATTTTACCGCCCGAAACGGTGAATCGTTTGTTGGTTTTCTTTAAGGTGTGTCATTGTGAAGAAGGTTGATCAAAATATTAAGGAATCGCTGAAACTGGTTGATGTAATGGTTGAGCTAGCCAACAAAGGCGACGCTGAGAGAAAAGACAATAGTTGCGGAGTTTTGTACGGTGTTATGCTCGATTCTGCCTATAAAATAAAAAAATTGGCAGAATTGGAAAAAGAGGCACATGTTAGAAAAGGATGGTTCAAATGAACTTGAATTTGTTTTTTATATTTTAATGTTGAGAAATCAATCTTTTTAATTTTTATCTATGGAGAATAAGATGAAAAAATGGGTATGTTCAGTATGTGGTTACGTTCATGAAGGCGATCAGCCTCCTGCAGAATGTCCGCAATGTAAAGCAACGGCCGATAAGTTCAGTGAAAAACAGTCAGGCCCTCTTGCATGGGCAGATGAGCATGTGATCGGTGTCGCCAAAGACGTAGATCCTGAAATCTTAGAAGGGTTGAGAGCGAATTTCACTGGTGAGTGTACCGAAGTTGGAATGTATCTGGCGATGAGCCGTCAAGCAGATCGTGAAGGTTATCCGGAAGTTGCAGAAGCCTATAAGCGTATTGCTTATGAAGAGGCAGACCATGCCTCAAGATTTGCAGAACTATTGGGTGAAGTTGTCTGGGCTGATACCAAGAAAAATCTTGAAGCCAGGGTTGAGGCTGAGCATGGCGCCTGCCAAGGAAAGAAAGATCTGGCGACCAAGGCCAAGCAGCTGAACTACGATGCCATTCATGATACTGTACATGAAATGTGTAAAGATGAAGCTCGCCATGGATCTGCATTTGCCGGCCTGTTAAAGCGATACTTCGGATAATGTTGAAAACTCCCCGGTGCTTCGATCGGGGAGTGGCGAACTAACCGAAAAATAGTGAGAAGAACAACATATTAAGGAGATAAGAATGGATAAATATATCTGTGCGACCTGTGATTATGTATATGACCCTGAATTGGGGGATCCAGATAATGGTGTCGCACCCGGTACTTCTTTTGCGGATATCCCCGAAGATTGGGAATGTCCTCTTTGCGGTGTCGACAAAGACGATTTTGACAAGGAGAGCTAGTCCTGAAAAGGAGCAGGGTATAAAATGCAGAAAGTGATTGGCTAAGGAACCCCGTTGATCGATTCCGTGGAAAGGAGCTGTCTGGTCAATTCAACAAAAATTAATTTCATCCTTTCCAATCATATCGAACCGGACCATCCGGGTGCGGTCCTCTCTCCACGTAAAAAATAACTGAACTAACTTCATCATATTATTGGAATAAACATTTATGGACCCCGTTTTACTCGCAAGAATCCAGTTTGCAGTCACCATTGGATTTCACTATATTTTTCCACCGATTACGTTGGGATTGACTGCATTGATATCGATTTATCTGGGATTACATCTTAAGACTCAAAATGAACTTTATGATAAGATTGCCCAGTTTTGGATCAAAATCCTCGTGGTTGTATTCTCGATGGGAGTGGCGACCGGGATAGTTATGGAGTTTCAATTTGGAACCAACTGGGAGAAATACTCTCGTTTTGTTGGGGATATATTCGGGGCACCTCTAGCAGCAGAAGGCATTTTCGCATTTTTTATGGAGTCAACTTTCTTAGGGATTTTAGTTTTTGGCAAGAATCGAGTTTCTCAGAAAACCTACTTTTTATCCTCGCTGTTTGTCACAGTCGGCTCTATTCTCTCGGGATTTTGGATCATTGCTGCAAATTCCTGGCAACAGACACCCACTGCTTATACGATTGTGAATGGCCGAGCTGAGTTGACTGATTTTTTTGCAGCCATTTTCAATCCATCCACAATCCCCCGATTCAGTCATGCAATTGTTGGCGGTTGGGTTGCCGGCGCTTTTTTTGTGGCAGGGTTGAGTGCCTACTTTCTGCTTAAGAAACAACATGTTGATTTTGCAAAAAAATCGATCAAAATTGCCTTGATTTTCGCGCTGTTCAGTTCCGCCCTCCAGATTGAAATGGGTCATATACATGCGATTCAAGTGACTCAGACACAGCCGGAAAAAATGGCGGCTTTTGAATCCATGTATGAAACCCGGAAAAATGCGCCGCTGGTGATTATCGGTATCCCGAATGAAGAAGAGCAGACCCTTGATTATGAAGTGAGTATCCCCGGACTTCTCAGCCTTTTGGTGGGACTGGACAGGCAGTATGAAATTAAAGGGCTGAACGAATTCAAAAAAGAGGACCAGCCTCCGAAAATAATTCCATTTTTCTCTTACCGTATCATGGTGGGCTTGGGTTTCTATTTCGTTTTAATGGCTTTGATAGGGATCTATCTATACTGGAAGGATATTCTGAGCAGAAGTAAGTGGTACCTCAGACTTTTGCTGTATTCCATTCCGCTACCGATTATCGCAAATGAAATGGGCTGGATCGCAGCGGAGGTTGGTAGACAGCCCTGGATCGTTTATCATGAGTTAAGAACCGCAGATGCCATTTCGACCGTGGTCTCTGCAGGTGAAATCCTGTTTTCCCTTATTCTTTTTAGTGGATTATACCTTGTTTTGTTTGCGTTGTTTGTATTTCTGATATCGAAAAAGATGAAAATTGGACCAGAGATGGCAGGTACAGGTTACTAACAGCCTGAACAGAAGTGTTATTCAAAAAATAGAACCTGATTATTTACTATTAACATCCCATATATCCCTTCCATTGTCATCCTCGCGAAAGCGGGGATCCACTGTGTAAATGAGATTTTTTATTAATATCCTGGATTCCCGCTTTCGCGGGAATGACAAGAGGTTTAGCTGAATGAGGGCTGTTTAATGTACATAATCACAAAATAGAATATTAAAACAGGAAATTGATCAAGGATGGAATGATGAAGGAGAAAAGATGGATCTTAATATAACCTGGTTTATATTAATTGGGTTTCTGCTGGTGGGTTACGCGATTTTGGATGGTTTTGACCTGGGTGTCGGGATTTTGCAGTTTTTTGTAAACACAGAGGCAGACAAAAACAGGTTGCGTGAATCTATTGCCCCATTCTGGGACGGGAACGAAGTCTGGTTGCTGACTGGTGGAGGTGCGCTTTTTGCAGCTTTCCCCCATGTCTACGCAACTGTATTCAGCGGTTTTTATATTGCGATGATGCTTCTGCTGGTTGGATTGATATTCAGGGCGCTTTCTATTGAATTCAGAAACCAGGTGGATTCACAAGCTTGGAAAAACTTCTGGGATTGGGCCTTCTCCATATCAAGCCTGGTTGTGGTTATACTAATGGGGGTCGCTTTAGGTAATATTTTTATCGGCATTCCACTGGACAGTGAAATGAATTTCACAGGGTCATTTTTTACTTTGCTACGTCCTGTCCCTTTATTGGTTGCATTGACAGGTGTGTTTATGCTCAGTTTGCAAGGCGCAGCTTTTCTGCTTCTAAAAACGGACAAAGACCTCTATCAATCTGCGCGGTCCTGGGTGCGGAAAAGTTTGCTGTACTTTATACTTTCGGCAGCCCTTTTAACGATAATCATTGCCATGACGGCTTATTCGAAGATCAACTTACTTTTTAGTAGTTTTTGGGGGTATCTGGCAGTTATTTTGCTGCTGGCAGGTGTAGCGCTGGTGCCTAACTTTCTGAAAAGAGAGGCAAATTTCAGGGTCTTTCTCTCCACATCTGTGATTATTGCGGCTATGTTCATGATCGTGGCGGCGACTATCTTCCCAGATATGGTCCCGGCTCACATCCCTGAATATAGCCTGGATATTTATAACGCCGCATCCAGCCAACTGACTTTATCTGTCATGCTGGTCATTGCGCTGATCGGGATGCCCATTGTCTTAGTATATACGACCTTTATCTATCTGGTATTTCGTAAGTAAAAGCAGCCATATGATGTCTGCGATGCAAAGTATATCAACATATTTTAAAGAACCGGCATTTTTATTTTGAAAAGTGCCAAATCCTAAATTTGAACAGCCCAGGAACGTTTTTTCAAATACTACTTCCACAGCATCAAACCAGGGAAGTTTATCTGGAAGAATCAGTTTGGGTTCATCAACCTGTTACCGTATTATGGACGTTAAAATTGAATCCATTGAAGATATTTCCCGGATGTTAGAAAATCAAGGCTATATCAGCTCGATGGAAATAGCCACTATTGTTTATCTCGCAATCAAAATGCAACGGCCCATTATGGTTGAAGGACCTGCGGGTGTAGGTAAAACTGAATTGGCAAAATCATTGTCAAAAGCGTTGCAATTGGAATTAATTCAACTGCAGTGTTATGAGGGGCTGGACGAAACAAAGGCGATTTATGAATGGGAATATGCCAAACAGCTTCTCTATACGCAGATTTTAAAAGAGAAAATTAGTGAAGTAATTGGTTCTACAGACGATTTAAATGAATCGATTAAGAAGCTGGTCAAGCTTGAGGATGCCTTTTTTTCGGATCATTTTTTGCTTCCCCGACCACTTTTAAAGGCAATTCGGTCTGAAAAAACATCTGTTTTACTGATTGATGAAGTTGACAAATCCGATCCGGAATTCGAAGCGTACCTGTTGGAAATATTGAGCACCAATGAAATAACAATTCCGGAATTGGGAACTCAGACTGCCACGAGTGTCCCGATTGTTTTTTTAACATCAAATAACGTCAGAGATTTAAGCGATGCGCTAAAAAGACGGTGCCTGAATTTATATATAGATTTTCCGTCACAGGAGTTGGAGGTCAAAATAGTTGAAACAAAATTTCCTGAGGCCCCTAAAAAACTAGTCCAGCATCTTGTAAAGGCGATTCATGAAATTAGAAAACTTGAGATTAAGAAAAAACCCTCGATATCCGAAACACTGGACTGGGCAAGTGCTCTACTGACGCTGCAAGTGGAACAGATAACACCTGAAGATCTGCAAAAAACCCTGGGTATTATCAGTAAATATAAAACCGATATGGATCAAATCATGGAAGCTGCGGACACGGTTCTAAAAGAGGTTTCATGACCAACATGATGCTTCAGTTTGTTAATTATCTGAGGTATGAGGGATTCATTGTCTCTACTTCAGCTCTGCATAACGCCATTACTTCGCTGGAGTGGATTAATCCGCTGAAAAAAGAGCAGTTTTTCTCGGCCCTGGAAGCCTGCCTTGTTCAAAATATCGTGGACCGTGAAAAATTCGCCAGACACTTCAAACGATTTTTTGAAGACAAAACCCCACTTGAGTTTGAACATGAGGATACCACATTCCGCATGCAGGTTGATGAGTTCGTGAAAGAGATCCGTAAGGACGATGATTATGTGTCCCAAGTGATCGCAGACTATATTGAAGGGGATGTGCTGGGTTTGATGGAAAATGTTGGCGACCAGAAACCGTTTCGGCCCGTCTATAATGACGTGGCCTCGGGTATCGGGATGAGCAAAGAGGAGGTCCGTAAAGAGATTATAAAAAGAATTAACCTTCTGGCGGATACAGCCGAAGATTTCGCTGCCGTATCCTATCATATGCCCAGAGAACAGCGGGAAGCACTGAGTGCCTTTCTAAAAGAACACCTTAAGGAGGCTGCCAATCTGCTTAAGCAGGATCCCTTTAGTGGCCACGGTCGACGACATTTATTGCCCTGGGAAAAACAAAGAACCATCTCCACAATCAGTTTTGATAAACTGACTCTTGATGAACATGAAAAGGTCAAAGGAGAGGTTGAAAAAATTGCTCAAAAATTGAAAGATGCGCTGTCTCGTCAGAAAAGAAAATCCTCCAGGGGGAATATTGATATTAAAAACACGATCCGGTCTTCCATGAAATACGGAGGCATTCCCTTTAAAGTCCGAATGAAGTCCCCCAGTCGTAAAAAGGGGAAAATTGTTGCTATCTGTGATATATCGATGTCTGTCGCTTTTGCTGCGCAGTTTATGCTTTTGTTACTATATAGATTGCAAAACCGGTTTTCTAAAATCCGGTCATTTGTCTTTATCCGCAACACCTTTGAAATCTCTCATTTTTTTACTAAATATCCTCTGGAAGTGGCTCTGCAGAAAGCCGTGCAAAAACACAATATCGGTATGGGGCAACTAACCAATTATGCCAGCGCTTTCAAATCTTTTCTAGGCTCTTACCCAAATGTTATCAATAAGGATACAACTCTGATAATTATGGGTGACGGTTTAAACAATCATAATGATACAAAAGTCGAATACTTGAAGGAGATGGCAGAAAAAGCAGCTAGAACTATCTGGCTCAATCCTGAAGAACAAAAATACTGGTATTCCCCTAGCAGTGCCGTTGCTGATTATGAACCGATTTGTACACAAATGGTGGAGTGTGCAACGATCGATCAACTTACAGATTTCGCAAAGAGTCTGCTTCTGTAGTATCCCACGCTAACTCTCAGGACCAATTATTTGGAGTCCGAGTTACCCCCGACGGAAAACCTGTCCTGTCAACTTTTCCTGCCTGTATTTGCATGTCAAAAATCGTTTTTGATACCAGTGTTTATTTATTTCATTAATTATCAAAAGCGTTGATTTGTTGGTATTCTGACTACGCAGTCAAAACTGCATGTTTGAAGTATGAGAATGGACGCTTCTGGCCCTATCTTTGCTGATGCTAAAGTAGACATGATTATATGCAAATAATTAAAAATTCGCTTCAGCGCATTTTCTACGATTATGAGAGGGCTCTTGTGAAGACATGGAGTCTAGCCACCGATTAGTATTTTTTATATTGCAGGTTTTGAATACTCAATAAAGGAAAATATGGTAAAAACAGGTTTCAAGTTGGATATAGAGCAGTTAAAAGAAAACATCTATAAAAAGTTCTACCGCTCGACTGACGTGATTCAGGAAAAAGTCGGCCTTGAACTTGAGTTGTTTCCTTTTGTTAAACAGAAGAAAGGTAGGCCGATACCTGCTGATATTATGGATGCTGATGGGAACGGGACCTTTGATCTTATTTTGAAGGATATGCAGCACAGTCAAGAACCATTCACTACCAGCTGGGATGAAAACTTACTAACCTTCGAGACTGCTGATGGTGGTAATATATCTTTTGAACCGGGAGGGCAGATTGAATACAGCTCCTCTTCTCAGTATGATGTCCGATCTGCGATCAATGAAGTAACATCTCATGTTAACAGAGTCAGTGATATCCTGGCAGAAAAAGGTATCAGCCTGTTTCATGGAGCGATTAATCCCTGGTATAGTGTTGTTGAAACAGACTTGAAGATGAGAAAACCTCGCTATCGTGCCATGGACCGGTATATGAAATCTGTCGGCCCCTATGGGCAACAGATGATGAGACTGACTGCATCTCTGCAGGTGAATCTGGATCTCGGAGATCAGAAAACCGCTCGTCAACGATGGGTAGCAGCTAATCTGTTGGCTCCTGTTTTTACTGCCTTGTTTGGGAACTCACCCATTGCTTCTGGGCAAGCGGCAGGGGTCCATAGTTATCGTTCGATTACCTGGCAAAAACTCGATAACAGTCGAACCGGCTTTCCCCATCTACATTCAGATGCCGATGATGCGTCGACCCCGGAAGATCAGTATCTGAAGTTTGCGCTGCAGGCTGCGGTCATTTTACTTCCGGACAGATCTGGTGTCGTCGGTTTCAGGACAAAAGGGGTCAATTTTCAGAAATGGATGGAGTCAGGGTATAACGGTTGGTATCCTGACATAGACGATTGGGAAACACATTTAACCACTCTGTTTCCAGAAGTAAGGCCAAAAGGGTTCCTGGAGTGCCGATTTATTGATGGTCTGCCAAAAGCATGGTGGGCGATTCCAGCTATCCTTTTACCATCAATCATCTACAATGCCTCAGCGACACAACAAGTGATTGATCTGATGATGGAGTTTTACGAAGAGCTGCCGCATATGCTGCTACAGGCTTCGAATTACGGCATCGCAGCTTTTCCGAAGATTGCCAGCCAGATTTTTGAGATTGGCTTGAATTCCTCTAATTACCAGAACGAGCCTGAATTGCTGGCTTACTGCGAACGGTTTTATAAGAATTATACTTATCTTGGAAAATCGCCGGCAGATGATCTGCTACAGTTAAATCAAGGATCCGTCTTCGATATGAAGCAGTATGAAGATTACGAAAAGAGGATGCTCGAAGTAGCACAACCTCCGGAATTCGCGATTTTTAACACATCACAGCCGGAAACAGCTATTCCTGCTGTCGTCAATAGGATCAAACGACAAGGCAGGCTTCTAAAGTCCAGTCCTGCCAAACAGATGGCTTTGTGCACACCATGTAATTGTTCCAGCTGACATTTCGGAGATTGAAGATTGTTTTTTCCACAAAATCCTTACCAAACGCCCAGCCATGGGGGATCATAATCCCCTCGGCTCCGGAAATAGGGTGAATATTACACAAAAACAGCATTGACTATGGGTCGGCTTATAAATTATTTCACATTCTGTTTGCAAAATGTCCAGTGTTTCTGGGGCTTTTGCTAAAGGATTATGTATGAATCGGCTTAGAAACTAGTTCACATTCTGTTTGTAAAACGTCCGGCAATTGGGACTTTTGCAAACAGACTATGTGAAATTATCTCTAAACGATCTCTGTGAAGTTATTTATGAACGATCCCTCACAACCAGGAGAATAAGATGAAAGGGCACTATGCAGATGTTACCCAATCAATTGGTGGAACCCCCCTGATAGAGTTGAATAGAATAACTGAAGGGGCAACTGGCCGTATTCTGGCAAAAATGGAATCTCGTAATCCGTTGGGCAGTGTGAAGGATAGGATCGGGCTTGCGATGATCGTTGCCGGGGAAGAAAATGGACTGATAAAAAAAGAGACCGTTATTGTAGAACCGACCAGCGGTAATACGGGTGTTGCTCTGGCGATGGTTTGTGCCGCAAAAGGGTATCGCCTGATATTAACCATGCCTGATACCATGAGTGTTGAAAGAAGAAATCTCCTTAGTCAGTTGGGTGCAGAACTGGTGCTGACACCAGGCAGTGAAGGTATGAAAGGTGCGATCAGTAAGGCTGGCGAGATAGTTGAAAACACACCTGGCGCATTTATGCCCAACCAGTTTGAAAACCCGGCAAACCCGCAAATTCACAGAACGACAACAGCTTTGGAAATCTGGGATAGTACAGATGGTTTGATTGATATTTTTATCAGTGGTGTTGGCACCGGTGGAACTGTGACAGGGGTCGGTGAAGTGATCAAGCAGAAAAAACCTTCCTTCAAAGCGATAGCGGTTGAACCAACTGACTCACCAGTACTGTCCGGTGGAGATCCGGGGCCACATAAAATTCAGGGAATCGGGGCTGGTTTTGTTCCCAAGGTTCTAAATGTTGATATCCTGGATGAAATTGTCACC
>PJEL010002395.1_pt1 | contig 17273 bp, 12 predicted proteins | sample 1853271 | NCBI WGS metagenome assembly PJEL01 (sample SAMN08108733, study PRJNA415343) | Invertebrate metagenome, whole genome shotgun sequencing project. | host: Globobulimina | place: Sweden: Gullmar Fjord | collected 2015-08
CAAGAGAACTGGATGAAATAAAACAGTGAGTTAATTGGACGTGCAATAGAGGTATATAAAATGGAATATGCTCGCAATACACGCCGTTGGTTATCGATACTACTCCCGCTCGTCGCGGTGATAAGCCTATCGTGGACATCAACAGCAAACGCTGAAGCAAAAGCGCTAATATTAAAACCCTTCAAACAGTTAAGTGATGAAAGTGCAGAGTGCGCCGCCTGTCACAAAGAAAAAAACCCTTCTATCTATGGCCAATGGGGCAGATCAAAGCATTACGGCGCAAACGTCGGTTGCTATGAATGCCACGCCGCGGATAAAGGTGATAAAGATGCAATAACACATGAAGGCCGCCTGATTTCGGTCATCGTCTCACCTAAAGATTGTGCTCAATGCCACAATCAGGAAGTGGAGCAGTTTACCAAGAGTCACCACGCGAAAGCCGGTAAGATCATGGGCTCACTCGATAACTTCCTCGCCGAAGTTGTTGAAGGAGCCATGACTTTCAATGGCAAGTCACCCGCTGCCATCAATGGTTGTTGGCAGTGTCACGGCTCCGAGGTCAAAGTATTGCCTAACGGCGATCTCGACCCAACCACTTGGCCAAACACGGGAATCGGCCGAATTAACCCGGACGGATCGATTGGCGCTTGTACTGCCTGTCACCAACGCCACGAATTCTCTATGGTTCAGGCTCGTCGCCCCGAAGCATGTGGTAAATGTCACTTAGGTCCGGATCATCCTCAAAAAGAGGTGTATGACGAATCTAAGCACGGCATTAACTTCTATGCCAATGTCGACCGTATGAATCTCGATTCATCTAAGTGGATTGTGGGTGAAGACTATGACGCGGCGCCAACCTGTGCAACCTGCCATATGTCTGCTACACGTGAGCAAGCAGTGACTCACGATGTGGGTGACCGCATCAGCTGGACATTAAGACCCGCGGTTTCTGAGAAGATCGATGCTAAAGCTATAGCCCAGGGCCACAAGGTCAAGAGCTGGCAAGACAGACGTGCCGATATGCAGGATGTTTGTCAGGCATGTCACACTAAGTCTATGACAGATAACTTCTATCAACAGTTCGATTCTCTGGTCAATCTGTATAACGATAAGTTTGCAGGTCCCGGTAAATCTCTGATGGGCATGTTGAAGAAAGAGAAGATGCTAACAGAAACAGCATTCGATGAAGAGATCGAATGGACCTGGTTCTTCCTCTGGCACCATGAAGGCCGTCGTGCACGTCACGGCGCCGCTATGCAAGCACCTGACTATGTACAATGGCACGGTATGTTTGAAGTAGCCGAGCGTTTCTACATCGAGATGGTACCTCAGTATCTGGAAGTGGTAGAGAAAGCCGAGCACAGTGGCAACACTGAAGGCGCAGAAAAAGCACGTAAGCTTCTCAATGAGATTTTATCTCGCCCTGAGCATGCATGGTTTACCGGTAACGAGCCCGATGAGGTGAAAAAAGCCCGTAAAGCCGCACAAAAAGAGTTTAAAGCACGCTATCTGGGTGAAAGCAAATAGCAACCGAGTAAGGGGGTTATTATCACCCCCTTCCTCCCCAAACTGAGGAGACTCCAGTGAATAAAAAAGGGGAAATAACTCGGTGGCAACGACTGTGGAGCTGGTTAAAAAGACCGTTAGCTTTGGGGATCCCCGTCGGGATGTTCCTACTGGTATTGGTCGGCACATCGTTTCAAGCAATGATGGTGGTATCCAACCAAAATGAGTTCTGTTTTAGTTGCCACCTCACAATGGATACGATAGTTCAGGAGTATCAAGCTTCATCACATTTTGGTGATGGCGAAAATATTCCGGCCACTTGCTCAGATTGTCATGTTCCACATCCATTCATCGACAAGATGATCGTTAAGACCATCGCCTTGAAGGATGTCTACCACATGATTGCAGGGACGATTACGAAGGAGAATTTTGAAGAACACAGACCAGCCATGGCTGAGAGTGTTTGGAAAGCATTCAAGAAGAATGACTCCGCGAATTGTCGTCACTGTCACCAGGGTGAAAACTTTGATTTAGCCAAGCAACCACAACGAGCTCGCCTGAATCATGAAAAGATTGAAGCTAGGGGAGAAACCTGTATTGATTGTCATCAGGGACTGACCCACAACCGAATAGTTGTTCGATAAAGTGATATTGGTTATATCAATATCTAAGCTCCTTGAGTCTCAAAAAGAGTCATCAGGGAGCTAATTGAAAAACATAAACGAATAGTTGTTCGATAAGCCGATATAAAGATGTAAATCTCAACTCATCTCCACTAAGGTCGCATTCTCCATGCGACCTTTTTATTTCCGTAGCCTACAGACAGAATCAACCTGATTTAATCGCACTCACCGAATAGGTCAGTGGCACACGCTGCTGCTTATGTTCAAGAAAATACCTTGTGCTCAGCTCTCCAGCGGAATTGGCGATACTCTCCTCCTGCAGGCCGGCAAATGCATCATAGGGGCTGAAATCAAATTCGTTATAAGCCTTTAGCTCCAGCCCGGCTTTCATCAAGGCATTTAACACCTCTGAGATGGGATGTGGCCAGCTCATCACAGTATTTATCTCACCATCACAGTTCTCTGTGTAGGTCCCCTCTTCATCTACATCCGGCTCTTGCTGAGCAAAATAACTGTAGCCGTCAAGCAATGCCTCTAAAGGATGAAACTCTACCATATAGAACTGTCCACCCGCCTTTAAACAGTCACTCACAACCTTTGCCCACCGATCCAGATCTGGCAGCCAGGCGATGGCACCGTAAGAGGTAAACACGATATCAAATTGACGGGATACTCTCTCTGGCGTGTTGTACAGATCGGTACAGATAAACGTAGCCTCGAGCTTTGTCTGCTTCGCAAGATCTTGTGCTTGCTCTATCGCGGCGGATGAAAGATCGATTCCGGTAACATCGGCGCCCTCTCGTGCCCAGGATAAGGTATCTAAGCCAAAATGGCATTGAAGGTGAAGCAGACTCTTACCTTTTACATTCAACCCGCACAGCTCTATCTCTTGTAGTGAGCTCTTACCTTTCAGAAAGCCTTCAATATCATAAAACTTCGAACCTACATGAATTTTTGTACGCTTATCCCAAGCGGCTTTATTTACGGCTAAGTAATCCATCTCAACTCTCTTCTCTTAATTGTTCTGTATCTCGTTACTAACGAGTTGAGAAAATTCACCAACTCAATAGGTCAACTACCTTATCTTTTGAGCATAAAAGCTAACACTTAAAACCCACAATTTAAATAACATTCACAAAACACAGGCAAAACATATAGATACATTATTGGCACAAACAATGCTTAGTCACCTGTACAGAAGAAAAGTACCAAACAAGAATATTTTGATTTTAAAAGGAATAATAAGATGCTCATTCGCCCTACTATCTTAGCTAGCGTATTAAGTTTATCTCTTTCAGGATGCATCATTAATGTTAATGGCGCCGATATGAGCCCCCTTGAACATCAACATCAATCCATCCAACTCGACGCCAGTGGGATCAATGCGCTGGTTGCCGAAACAGGAGCGGGGTCGCTCGAAATAGAGGGAGTCAAAGGCTTAACCCATATCACGCTAGAGGCCGATATCTACACCCGAGATGGCGTAGAGGCTGAACTTTCCCTCGAGCGTCAAGGAGCGAAGGCACACCTGATTGCCGATTTCGATTCAAATGTGAACTTCGGAAACTCTCCCTATATAGATCTTGTGCTGAAAGTCCCCTCACAGATGAAGATGGACATCGATGACGGCTCAGGCAGTATAGATATTTCAGGCGTTGACGCCGACATTAAGCTTCAGGATGGCTCCGGGAGTATCGCTATACAAGGTGGGAAAAACTTAGAGATTCAAGATGGTTCCGGTGGTATTACCCTCAAAAATGTCGATGGTGAGATCCAGCTCGAAGATGGCTCAGGCTCCATTGAGATAAAAGATGTCGACGGCGATATCACTATAAACGATGGTTCCGGTAGCCTTTCTGTAAAGAACGTACAGGGCACGGTAACCATTGATGATGGCTCCGGCAGTATAGATGTAGTCAATACTCAGGGATTAAACATTATCGATTCCGGCTCGGGTGACGTGAGCTTCGATCAGATAGATGGTCCTGTAAGTATGCACTAATCCTGTCTTGGAAATCAAAAGACTTCCCGGCGCAGGCGGCTAGGTAGGATAGTGTTTATTTAGCTATCCGGATTAGCCCCTGCCCACCCCTTAAACAACTTGCTGTACTAATGAGACCTTGTGGTTAGCCTTTAAACTTCAAGTCTCCGGCGGGGTTAAGCCTTGTTTTTTACCTTAGTCTTGACCTTAGTTGATAACTCATCGTATCGGTCAAATAATAAGGTGGCAAAATGAAGGATCAGCAATCCATACAGTAACCATTGAAAGCCCGCACCCTGAAGCTCGGTTCGATGAGAGATAGGTTCCCTTGTTTGTTCTATCAGAGCAGTCATCATATTCCTCCAATTTGAGCTCAAATAACAGTTAAGACTTACAGTTAAGAAAGAGTACATCGAAGGAAGTGAAAGAAGTGTGAAGACGCTAGACAGAGTTTTTCAAGTGTGATCAAGCAAGGATAAACTTAAGAAAAAACAATCAATCTCCACAATATAGCGAAGATTGTTTATTCACTCTAACCAAATGAGAAGAGTACAAGCCGTTCCAGCTAAGGCTTAAACGCATAAGGTCTAATCTCCCCCCCGATAAAGAGAGCGCTCAGGGGCATTGCACCCACCTTGATTTTCATAATCCTAACCTATCAAGGCAAGCTTTTTCGCTCTGGGCCAACGCTTAATCGCAATCTCTCGCTTTAATGCGTCAGACTGAGTGCCGACCTCCTCGTTATAGACTAAGAGCAAAGGCCCCTTTCCACGCAGGAATTTAGCGGCTTTAGGTCCACCGGTTTGATGCTCCTTAAACCGCCGCTCAATATCCAGCGTCACTCCGGTATAGAGATGACCATTGGCACATTGGATCATATACAAGAACCACATAGGCTCACTCATTTAGTTGTAACCTCATTCAAGACTCAATAGCCCGGATACCGGGAACAAGGCATGTTTATCATGCCCATTTCCAGCCTTCTAGTCATTAAGTCCTAGTAGACTCAGGAGGAAAGCGTATTCTTCAGCCGTATCCTGATATCTCCGATAACGGCCACTCTTACCACCATGACCCGCCTCCATATCAATATGAAAGAGTAATTGATTGTCGTCAGTCTTGTATTCCCGAAGTTTAGCGACCCATTTAGCGGGTTCAAAATACTGCACTTGCGAGTCATGAAGACCGGTAGTAACGAGCATGTGAGGGTAGGCTTGTTGCTTTATCTGGTCGTAGGGGGAGTAGCTAAGCATGTAGTCGAAATATATCTTCTCATTGGGATTACCCCATTCATCATACTCATTAGTCGTTAACGGTATAGATTCATCCAGCATTGTCGTCACAATATCAACAAAGGGCACATGAGCCGCAACGGCAAAATAAAGTTCCGGTGCTTGATTGATGACACCTCCCATCAACAGGCCACCCGCACTACCACCTGCCGCGACAACACGTTTCCTGTCGCCGTACCCTTGAGACGTCAATGCCTTAGTCACGTCGATAAAGTCATCGAAGCTATGTTGCTTATTTAGCATGCGGCCATCGTCATACCAGGGCCTGCCCAACATCTCCCCTCCACGGACATGAGCGATCGCGTATACCACGCCCCGATCCAGAAGGCTTAACGCCGAGCTGTCAAAATCGGGGTCAATCGTATGACCATAGGCACCATAACCATATTGATAGAGTGGATTGCTGCCATCTTTGTTAAATGTATCTTTTCGATAAACTAAGGTGACAGGTACCTGAACACCATCTCTGGCCGTAATGAATATGCGCTCTGCCTTATAGGCTTCGCTCTCGAATCCTCCGAGTACCTTTTCTTGCTTGAGCAACACTCGTGTTGGCAGACGAGTTAAATCATACTCATAAATCGACTCCGGAGTCGTCGGGCTCGAGTAGTAGATCCGTAACTTATCACTCGCTTGCCGGGCATTGACATCCAGGCCCACGACATAGGCAGGGTCAATAAACGGGATCTCAAAAGGCTCACCTTCCACTTTCTCATCTTGGCTAACATCACGACCATTAACACGAGTAAGAGGGAAGACCCGAAGCCGGCTTATCCCTTTCTCACGGGTTTGCACGATTAAGAATTTCTCCAATAGCAGATAATCTTCAATACGGCTATCCGAACTAGCGCCAATGACCTCCTGCCACATAGTCTTATCACTAAACTTTGATTCGTCGACCTTCATCAAGCGAAAGTTAACCGCCTCCCAATTGGTGAGAATGTAGTAAGTACGACCAAGCTTAGCGACTGAGTATTCGTGCCCCTCCTCTCGTGCCAACAGCGGTTTAAACTCACCTAATGGCCTATCGGCATCGAGTACTGACACCTCACTCGTCGTCGTACTCTCATTGAAAAGCGTAATTCTGGACTCATCCAGAGACTTACCCAAAGAGATGTAAAAGCTATCATCCTGTTCTTCGAATACCAGAACGTCTTGTGATTGTAACGTCCCCAATTGATGACGAAATACCTGAAACCCCAACAAGGTCTTAGGATCTTTGGCGATATAGAACAGGTGCTTATTATCATTAGCCCAAACAACCCGCCCATCGGTTCCCGTAAGTTCATCCTCTAACAGCTTCCCGCTGGCAATGTCTTTAAAATAGACCCTATAGATACGGCGACTTAAGGTATCTTCTCCGAAGGCTATTATCGATTCATCGGGACTCACGGACACACCGCCCAGACCATAGAATTCATGACCTTCCGCGCGTAAATTCACATCGAGTAACAGAGTTTTATCGCCATCGGGTTCACCCTGTCTTATCACCAGAGGATACTCAAAACCTTGCTTATACCGGCGTGAATACCAATGTGAATGCCATAGGTAGGGCACACTCGACTCATCTTTATCTAAACGCCCAATGAGCTCATCGAACAGTGTCTGTTGAAAACCTTCAAATGGAGAAAACTGTGCTTTTGTATATCGGTTTTCAGCCTCTAAATGCGCCAATACTTTTGGGTTTTTACGGGTATCATCTCTTAACCAATAGTAATCATCGATGCGCTTGATGCCATGCAACGTCATCTTATTAGGAATTTTTTCAGCGCTCGGAGGCTGAACCGGGTCAACAAGCTTCATAGACGTACATCCAATGGATAGGGTTAATAGAACTAAACTCGAAACGAACTTAGAAATCATAGACATCTTACACATCCTTGCTAGATGATGACTTGGATTAAAAATAGATCATTGAGTCGAGTCTAAAGTCGATAACCTCAGAGGTAAAGCAAAGAAATTCCCCTGAATCTAAAGATATTAGCCACACACAGGTCATAGTTCACACTTGGCTGGTTGCCACTTGTCATTTGTTTAAAAGAAGCGCACCATGCTTGCGCTCGTTATCCGGACGATTGTCTGATACGCGAGTAAATTCTCAGGGCGGGGTGAAACTCCCCACCGGCGGTGATAGCTTTCAGAACAGCCTGAAACTTAAGCCCGCGAGCGCCCAAACCGACTTTAATATCTTCGCAGATAGTCAGTTTGGGGTCAGCAGATCTGGTAATTTTGGTTTTCAATTAGACTTTGTTGTCGTTGGGAACTGAGCAATTCCAGAGCCGACGGTAATGAGCTTTCTACTTAAAGACTTTTTCTTAAGTAGCAAGTCGAAGTCCGGATGAAAGAGAATGTAAGATGGAATGGCAGTGCACTGAATCTGACAGAGACTCGAAGGGTCACCTCAGCCTCTCGTCCGGTGTATATACCGTGTCCACCTCTTATTTCACACCCTCATTGTATCTGCAATGTCGGTGTCATTTTCTGCACGCCCTGATTCTGGAAAACCCAATGTAGTTTTTTAAGGATTTTAAACCATGAATCAGTCATTACTATCCCCATTCGGCACCGCTATCGAACGTGTCGAAACAGCGCTAACCTCTCTCAAGCAAGGTCGCGGCGTTCTCGTTGTCGATGATGAAGACAGAGAAAATGAAGGCGATCTCATCTATTCCGCCGAAACACTAACCAATGAACAGATGGCACTGCTTATTCGTGAAGGTAGCGGCATAGTATGCCTCTGCCTTCCCGATGAAAGGGTTAAGCATTTAGCCCTTCCTCCGATGGTTGAAAATAACTCGAGCCAGTATGGCACCGCCTTTACGGTTAGCATCGAGGCAAAAGAGGGAGTCACTACGGGTGTTTCTGCCGCCGATCGTGTGACCACAATCAAAGCCGCCATTGCTGACGACGCACAACCCGATGACTTGGCTCGTCCCGGACATGTCTACCCACTTCGCGCTCAACCCGGTGGCGTAATGACTCGCAGGGGTCATACGGAAGGGACTATCGACTTGATGATACTCGCAGGGTTGAAGCCAGCCGGCGTACTCTGCGAAATTACTAACCCTGATGGCACCATGGCCAGACTGGCTGAGATCATCAGCTTCGGGGCGAAACATGAGCTTCCCGTTTTGACCATCGAAGATATTGTCGAATACCGTAAGTCTATGATGGCCGAAGCCAGTTAATCTCGTTGTTGTAGAAAACTAAACAAAAAGCAGAACCCCCTGCTTTTTGTTTACTGCCAATAACCATATGATAATTATGGTTATTGGCAACCCACTGTCCTGCTTATAAAACAATCACATATGTTATTAACAATAAATATAGCAAAAATAATGCTTTAGTCGGATATTTGACGCCCTGCATATAAAACCGTGACCTAGATTAGACTTCCATTAAATAACTGAGACACAAGTATAAAGCTATGATATTTATCCGTGACTCAATATTTTACGGTCGCGATAGCCCCCAAAAAAACACCGTAGAACAACACTGGCACGGAGCACTTTAATGTCATCAGTAATGAATTGGCTTAGCTTAAAACAAAAGTTAATTTTGTTTGCTTCAATTCCCATGCTGCTACTGACTCTGTTTGGCTCTATGGGCATGCTGCATCTGGCAGACAGCTATCAATCCGCTCAAAAAAACTCACTCGCTATAGAGATCACTCAAAAAGTTGAAAACCTGATTTTCGAACTACAAAAAGAGCGCGGACTCTCCGCAGGCTATATAGGTAGTGCAGGTGACAAGTATCAGAAAAGACTTACAACCCAAAGGGTCGATACCGATAAGCACTTATCTCACCTGCTGACAGGTCAGGCTATTCAGCAGCTATACCGGGCGCTAAAAGGCAATCAAAACCAGATTGCTCCCCTGCGGGACAGCTTGAATCAAATAAAAACCATGAGTCATGAGATTATCTTAGTCCGTGAAGATGTCACCAGGAAGCTGGAAAAGGAATCGTTTCACTTCTACTCAGAGTTCAATCATCAGCTATTAATCTTTATCTCCCAACTACAGCAGCAGACCGAAGATGTCCCGCAGGCAAGAGCCTATAACGATCTGATCAATGTCCTCATGATCCAGGAGTTAGCAGGAAAAGAGCGTGGTCTCATGAATCGGCTGCTATCGGCAAATCTTATGGAAGCCGGCGCCTATATCGGCATAAATACGATAGAGCACGAATTAGATCACGCCGTCTCTCAGCTATTATCGACAGCCATTGATGAAAACAGAATACTAATCAAAGACTTATTAACCAGTAAGTCTAATCTCGACTATCTTCTTATGCGCCAGCATGTCAAGACTCAGATAGAGCTGATCGAACAGGCACAAGAGATGAGTGTATCTATGGGCTATGGCGGGTTGATTCATGACTTCAAGAACTATCTCCTGAGAGGAGATCAACAATATCTCGATAGCTTCAATAAAAATCTAAAACAGATAAACTTTCAGCTAGCCAGGTTCAGACAGCACTCAGATCTTACCGATAAACAGATTAGTGCGATCGGACAGATTGCAGAGACCATTAATAACTACGACATACATATCGACCAGCTGCAGATACTCAAACAGCAAAAGCTCACTATAGCGGAGCAAGATAACCGGATACGTATAGACGACGAACCTATGCTCAACGCATTATCACTCCTTCAGTATCAAGCCCCCAGCGTCGACAGTGAGGTTTGGTGGGAAATTGCCAGCGAGCGAATCAATCATCTGCACCGGGTCAGCTCGGTGATCACAGACGAGGTAGCCAAACTCAGTTCCCAACAAAAAAATCAATCTATCATCTATCTCGTGACAGGGATCCTAACCGCTCTGTTTACTATTCTACTGCTTTTCCTTCTGGGACGTAGCATGGTGAGAAACCTGGTCGGTAGTATTGCAAGTATCGCAAACGATATGCAGAAGATGGCCCACGATCCTCATCTGGAGTTGACTGTGCCGGTCAGAGGTAATGATGAAATTGCCCGGATGTCTCAAGCACTTAACCTTATGCTTAAGGAGCGCCTCAAGGCCAACCGTCAGCTTAATTTGGCCGCGGCCGTATTCGATTACTCTGCAGAAGGGATCATGGTTACCGACAGAGATAACCACATTGAACTGATTAACCCCGCATTTACCCAGATAACCGGATACAGCCTGGAAGATGTGAAAGGCAGAAACCCATCCGTATTAAACTCCAACCAACAACCACATCACTTCTATGATGCCATGTGGAAGTCATTGAAAGAGTTAGACAAATGGGAAGGTGAGATCTGGAATAAGCGTAAAGATGGTCAAGTTTACCCGGAATATTTAGCCATCACAGTCGTCAGAGATGAAGCGGGTGAGATCACCCATCATATCGGCCTTTTCCTCGATATCAGTAATCGTAAAAAATATGAGCAAGATATCTGGTATAAGACGAATTATGATCCACTCACGAATCTGGCCAATCGCCACCAATACTCGTTGAAAATACAACAAGAGATGTCTGTTGCAAAACAGCAGTCTCAACAACTTGCCATTCTTTTTATTGATCTCGACCGCTTTAAGTATACCAATGATATCTATGGCCATGCGGTTGGCAATGAACTCCTGTGTCTGGTCGCCGCCAGATTAGAGTCACTTTTAGGTAAACATGACTTTGTCGCCCGCCTCAGTGGTGACGAGTTCGTCATCATTCTCTCCAATGTGAAACAGAGAAATGAGGTACGTCAGTTCGTCGAAAATGTGATTGACCACCTATCCTCACCTTTTGGACTCAGTAATAATGAGTTGATGATCTCTGCCAGCATAGGTGTAAGCCTATTTCCTGAAAATGGAGATGACGGAGAACTGCTGACTCGCAATGCCGAAACGGCGATGTATCAGGCAAAAGGCGATGGCCGCAACAGTTACCGCTACTTCTCTGCAGACATGAACAGCAATATGCTGGAACGAGTACAGCTGGAGCAACGCCTCAGACACGCCGTTCTACAGGAAGAGTTTTGCTTGTTCTATCAGCCCATAGTCAATATGGATGATAGAAGCATTATTGGCGTCGAGGCGCTTATTCGCTGGCGCGATCCCAAGTACGGACTCATCTCACCGGATAAGTTTATTCCTGTTGCCGAGGAAACCGGGCTCATCGAACCCATAGGTGAATGGGTATTGCAGCAAGCCCTCACAGATCTAAGCCACTGGCATGCTAATGGCTTTATGATCAACATGGCGATTAATGTCTCAGGCAGACAGCTTATCAACTCCAATCAGATCTCCTTTGATACCCTGCTGGACAGTATGCTGAAAAGACACAAGATAGCGCCTCGATACCTGCACATTGAGATCACCGAATCTATGCTGATGGATGATACCGAGCAGTGCCAGCAAAAACTGGAGGCTATTCGTGATCTCGGTATCGATATCTATATTGACGACTTCGGTACCGGATACTCCTCACTGAGTTACCTCAAACGTTTTCCTATCTCGGTAATTAAGATCGATAAGAGCTTTGTCGATAATATGCTGGAGCGCCAATCGGATGCCAATCTGATCAAGGCGATTGTGATGATGGGGCAAAGTTTAGAGTTGCAACTCGTTGCCGAAGGCATAGAAACCGAGGAGCAGTGGGAGTTCTTGCAAAACCTGGGTTGTAATTTTGGGCAGGGTTACCTGATCTCCAGACCACGTCCTATCGATGAACTGACCGAGTTATTGGTCGACAACCTGAAACCGGCGCAAGAAGTTGAGCTGAAAAGGTGCTCGGCGCTCTAGAGATATCAATAGCGTTAAGAGATCAAAAAGGAGCAGAAAATCTGCTCCTTAGTCATTAAGCGAACGGCTCTGAATCAGGCAACGCTAGCCAATCAAGAGATTATGCACCCGCTGAAGTCATAACACTGGCAGACTCTTCGATAGCCATCTGAGCCAGATCTTTATCGACGAAGAACAGGGCTTTGCCATCTTCACCGACTAAACGTATCTTATCGACAATCGACTTAAACAACTTCTCCTCTTCGTGCTGCTCAGAGACATACCATTGAAGGAAGTTAAAGGTAGAGTAATCTTGATTAGTGAAAGCCGCATGAGCGAGTGCATTAATCTTACTGGTTATCATCTGCTCATGTTCATAGGTGTATTCAAATAACGCCAACAAAGAAGCAAACTCTGACTGTGGTGCTTCGATTGCACCAAGCAACGGCATACCGCCTGTTTCACTAACATAAGTAAACAGACGCTGCATATGTTGCATCTCTTCGTCTGCATGAGCGCGCATAAACTTAGCCGCACCTTCGAAACCTCTGTCTTCACACCATGCGCTCATCTGCAGATATAGGTTTGAAGAGAAAAACTCAACATTAATTTGAGCGTTTAATTGATCAATCATTGTTTGTGCCAGCATTTTAATTCCTATCACTATTTGGGCTAAGTCATTGTCATCAAGCTGGAGTGAAAATGCAATGAAATTTACTTAAACCACTGTTTCTCAAATACTAATAGTTATCATTAAAGATTGTAAAAACTTAGCCCGACACCACCTTAGTAACATTTGCTAACCAAATGATGCAGACCTGTTAACATTTACCTTCTACTATCTGTCATTAGAAAAATGACCTTCAAAGAAAGAGAGCCATTCCCACAGACTCTCTAAGTGTCAGGAAAGACAATGAATTTGACTCGAATAAGTACCCATAATCCCGCAGGCACCTTAGTCACCTTATTGCTGATCGCCATTTTTGGTGTCCTGGCCATCGCCAAGTTACCTATTCAGTTACTGCCCGATATTCAGCGTCCACAAATATCAGTTTTCAACAACTGGCGTTCAGCGGCGCCGCAGGAGATGGAATCTAACATCATAGAACCTCAGGAGAATGTCCTTAGACAGGTTCCCGGTGTGGTAGAGATGACATCCAATATCTCCCAAGGATTTGGTCGGGTCTCATTAACTTTTGAGGTGGGAAACAATATGCAAGAGGCGATGATCAATGTGATCAACGCCCTCAATCAAACCCCGCCTCGCCCGCTGGACGCCAATGAGCCTTTTATTAATGTCGGTGGCGGTGGAGGCACTCCCAATCTGGCCTCATTACTCATTCGCATGGCACCCGATAATCCGGATACCGATTTCGCAAAATACCAAAAATTGATCGATGATATTGTAGAGCCCAGACTCAGGCAGATAACCGGGGTCGGGAGCGTACAACTGCAGAGTCGGCGCCCTAAAGAGCTGCACATTCTGTTTGATCCTTATCGCGCCGCTGCACTGGGTATTACACTGGAGCAGCTGCGGAATACCTTATCACGCGCCGCCGACATCTCAGGCGGTACGGCAAACGTAGGTCGTCGCCAATACATGGTGAGATTTATCGGCCAATACACACCGGAGAATTTAGGTGACCTAATCGTCACCTATAACGATGGACGCCCGGTGTACATCAACGAGCTCGCCGACGTCTCAGTTTCAAGCGCCGAGGTTCAGGGCTTTACTAAGCGTAATGGCTATCCGGCCTATTATATGACTATCGAAGGTACCTTCGATGCCAATACCGTTACCGTACTCAACGGTGTGAACAGGGCTATCGACGAACTGAATACCGGGGCTTTGAAAGAGGCTGGTCTGGTCATGGATCTCTCTTTCGACGCCTCCATACATATCAAACGCGCCATCTTATTGGTTAAAGGCAATTTGGCGATAGGTGTACTATTAGCCTTAGTGATCCTATTCGCCTTCCTGCGCAGCTTCCGTGCGACCCTAATGATCGCCTCGACTATTCCTGTCGCACTGCTTATCGCCTTCTTCTCTCTCGAGGCCATGGGCCGAACCCTGAATGTGATCTCTCTGGCCGGCCTTGCTTTTGCCGTCGGCTTAGTACTCGATGCCGCCATTATTGTTCAGGAGAACATTGTACGACTACTGCAGCAAGGCAGCGGGCTCAGGCAGGCAATTGAGGAGGGCACCGGACAGGTAAAGGGCGCACTCATGGCATCGACGGCCACCACGGTCGCCATTTTTGTTCCCATACTCTTTATGCCCGGTGTGGAGGGGCAACTCTTCTCCGACCTGGCCCTCACACTCTCGGTTGCCGTAGTCTCATCCTTTATCAGTGCAATCACCTTAATTCCGGTCTTTAGTCTATTGTGGCTAAAACTCCCCGAGAAAGCGGCCCCGCAGATGAACAGGCCGGACTTATGGTCCAAACTGACCCGGCTTATTCGCACGCTCACCGGTGATAAAAAACGGGCCTCCATCTGGTGTGCCCTTCTGATCATTGGCAGTGGCATCATGACCTTTGCATTAATGCCGCGTCCGGACTTTTTGCCTCAAGCTCGCTCAGATGGCATATTTGCCTTCTTCTCATTACCTCCCGGTTCCAACGTACAAACCTTAGAGAAAGAGGTGGGCGATGTGATTATTGAGCGACTCAAGCCCTACTACGATAAGGAAAAATCTCCTTATATCAAAGGCTATAACTTCTCCATGTATTCGGCATTTAACGTGCTATTTATCTATCCTGAAGATCCCTCACAAGCCGATGAGATGATCAAACTTCTAAACGATGAGATATTAATCGGCCTGCCCGATACCCAGGCATTTACCAACCGAGGTTCGCTGCTGCAGTTTGGTTTTAACGGCGGCCGGGCTATCAATATCGATCTGCAAGGACCCGATATGGAAGCCTTGATGACATCTGCCGGTAAAGGCATGAAGCTGATCACCGATGCACTTCCCGGCGCCGTTGTACGACCACTGCCGGGATTATCCATGGCGCAGCCCGAGCTTCAGCTTATTCCTAACGAGCGACGACTCGCTCAGGCCGGGGTCGATAGAACCCAAATCGCCAACGCCATTCGGGCCTATACCTCCGGCCTGTTTGTCGGAGAATACTTCGATGGTAACGAACGCATGGATATCCTGTTAAAAGGCCCCAAATGGCAAGTCCCGGAGCAACTATCCGCAATGCCTGTTTATACCCAAGCCGCAGGCATTCAGACAATAGGTGAGCTGGCAAAAATCAAACGTACTGTGGGTCCTACTCAGCTACAAAGAGTTAATGGCAAACGCAGCGTCAGCTTATTGATATTTCCACCAGCCGATATGTCACTGGATGAAGCATTGGAGATCATTAATGAGAAGGCGGTTCCCAGCCTAAAGGCCAGCCTGCCGACGAACAGCTCGCTCAAGTTCCGTGGCAGTGCCGACAAACTAGACCAAACAATAAAAGATATGGGGGCTAACTTCCTTCTGGCAGTCGTCATTCTGTTCCTGCTGATGTCAGCCATGTTTAAATCGGCCAAAGACAGCCTGCTGGTACTGCTCTCTATGCCATTGGCCATCTGTGGTGGCGTACTGAGCCTTAGACTACTAAACTTGTTTAGTTTTCAAAGCTTAGATCTACTGACGATGATCGGCTTCATCATCTTGTTGGGCTTAGTGGTCAACAACGCCATCCTGTTAGTCGATCAGACGCGCCAGGGAACCAGGGATGGACTCAATATCGACGACGCTATCTATCAGGCTGTTGCCACGCGGGCACGCCCTGTCTATATGAGTACACTCACCTCTATCTTTGGCATGCTGCCACTCATGCTGGTGCCTGGCGTCGGTAGCGAAATCTACCGGGGACTCGCGGCAGTCATTGTTGGCGGCATGACATTCAGCGCACTGTTTACTCTGATATTAATACCGAGTCTATTGAGGCTAACGCACCTGTCTGCACGCAACACTCAAACCACTCACAACCCTTTAACTCATTCTACTGTAACCAACTCCGGAGCCAAGTGATGAAACTGCTTACTTTTATCCCAACGATTGTCACATTATCACTGACTCTGTCACTGCTCTCACCAAATGCTGTCATCGCTGCCGAAGGTGATAAAAAAGAGGAAACACCCCCTAGCTTAGTCAGTGTCGTTTCGGTAGAGAATCGTGCGCTATCACCTAAAATTATGGTCATAGGTTCGGTGCACTCTCGTAGTAGCTCAGAGTTAACAGCAGGTATAGAGGGTAAACTGGAGTGGGTGCAGGAGGCGGGTACCCGAGTCAAGGCGGGAGAGGTGGTCGCGACACTAGAAAAGACTCGACTATCACTACAAAAAGAGCAGCAGGAGGCACAAATAGAGTATGAGCAGGTTGGTCTGACTCGGCTTGAGCGCGAATACCGACGCCTGCAAAAATTGATCGTCAGCAAAAGCGCTTCCGAAATCGAATTGGACAAGTCGCGCTCGGACAGAGACTTGGCAGCAGCTAACCTTAAACTGGCACAGATAAAACTGAAGATGATCATGGATGATCTTCGCCGCACCGAAGTTAAAGCTCCCTTCTCGGGGATCATCACCGAACGTAAACATCAGGCAGGAGAAGATATTAGCCGCTCGATTGCAATAATTGCGATGACAGATCCCGACAACTTGGAGATACGTCTACATGCTCCTCTGAAGCACAGTCGACGGGTAAAGGTGGGAGATGAGCTTCATATCTATCACACAGAAGGTGAGTTTCACGCCAATATTCGCAGCCTGATCCCTGTATCAGATACTCGCTCACAAACCTTCGAGGCGCGCATCGATCTCCCCATTGAAATGCAAGATGCATTCAGTGTCGGCGAGCTCGTCTCTCTGGCCCTGCCCATCGCACCTAAACAGCTCACCACCTTAGTGCCAAGGGATGCTATCGTACTTCGCTCGGCGGGAGCCTACCTATTTAAGATAGACACCGACAATAAGGCGGTGAAGATCCCGGTCGAACTCGGCGATGGTGAAGGTGACTGGATTGCCGTCAATGGCGACCTGACCGAGAGTGACACCGTCGTTATTCGTGGTGCCGAAACCTTACAAGATGGTCAGCAAGTTAAGCTTCAGCCCCTCCCGGGATCGGCGGTCGCGACTGCGGGCTAATACTAA
>PJEL010002396.1_pt1 | contig 17270 bp, 15 predicted proteins | sample 1853271 | NCBI WGS metagenome assembly PJEL01 (sample SAMN08108733, study PRJNA415343) | Invertebrate metagenome, whole genome shotgun sequencing project. | host: Globobulimina | place: Sweden: Gullmar Fjord | collected 2015-08
GTGTGAACCATTTTTGTCACTTGTTTTATTCTATTTTCTTTTGTCATAATTCTATGTTTTTTTCATTTTCCAAATATATATTAATTTTTGATTTTACACAAAGCTAATGACGTTACCCAGCACCACTTTCTGACTACCATCGGAAAGGACCACAGCTCTCTTAATCGCCTTCGGCAGCGGCATTTTTCCATTACTGCCTGCAAAAAGGTACATTTGACCCATTGCTGTCGACCTACGGAGTAGGATTTGACAAGGGAAAAGTCATATGAAAACCATAGTAAAACACTTGCTACTCCTCTGTATAGGTAGTGGTACCCTATCATCGTGTGCTGGTGCAGAGGTAGCAGAGGTAGGTTTATTTACTGGCAGTCCTCCTCCGCGAGAAGGGGAAAAGAAATTCGATTCCATTTCTAACGACGACAACAGCGCTGAAGCAGACAGGTACTTCCTTTTAGGGGAGTGTATCCTCGTTGCTGAGGAGGTTTTTGCTGCTAACCATAGTAGTAAAGAAGCGACGAAGCCCAACGAAGAAATCCAAAACCTGATGGTCGCTCTATTTCGACTCCAAGGAAAGTGGGCCCCTTCTCCCAAGAAGCGCCCTGTGTGGGCAAATGCTTTCGCAGAGGACCTGTTGGCCTTCGAAAGAGGCGCAAAGTCGCTATTTGTAAACCCAAGCCCGATCGATGACTTCCTCTTTAACCGCTTCACATTGACATTTGCCAAACAAGATGCCCGAATCGAAAGCACACAGCACTTCAAAGACTATAAAGCCTTAAAGAGCGCCTACCTCGAAGGGCCCTTTGTGCAGAATAGAAGTCCCCAGCCCCTCCATCAGCTGCAGTATTTTTCCATCGCCAGCCAGGTGCCACCAGGGAAAGTGCTACAAGCCCTCGAGAAGCAACGAGTACAACTAACCAGTGACCTGGAAAACAGCGGCACACTGCAAATCGAAGCACCTGCCGATGATGATGAGAAGAGCGCATCTACCGATCAGCCCCTCCAAAGCAGGGATGGGAAGCCAATACAATGGGAAAGGAATACTGAAAGCGGTCTCCTAACCCTAAAGTTCCCAGAGGAGGTTAAAGAAACCACACAGAAAAAAGGGTGGTGGTCCTCTTGGGGTTCAATACCCTCCTTTCCCCTTTTGGGTTCTACTACACCGCAACCAGCATCCGAAGAAGAAAAGGAGACAAACCTCAAACCTGGACTAGTGAAGAAAGGAACTACCCAAACCCAACTCACTCTCTCCGAAAGGGAGTTAGCCTACCTCCTTCTCGTGAAAAACTATGAAAACCAAGGCCATCTCAAGCTGCTGCTAGCCCATCTCAAGGATGTCCTTGAGGCCCCTCCTAATAAGAATAAAGAACTTAAAGAGTATTCCAAAAAAGTGATAGCCTTCTATCAACTTCAAAACAAGCAAACGCCCGTCAGTATGCAACGAGTCATCAGGCGATATAGCTATTTGTTGGCACCTAATTTTGTCGAAGGAAAAATGACCCTCACCATCGCAGTAGGAACAAAGTCACGAAAAGTCCCTACATTCACCTTTACCTTCACAAATAAAGGAGAAAAAACCGCCTCTGATAATGTAACCATCACCAGCGACAACGACCTGCAAAAGGCCCTCTTTCCCCTTTGCGGGTTCGATGACCCTTTCTATACAAATTACCAAAAGAAGCGCAACATCAATACGGCGTCTTACCGCATTGCTATTTTTTGTCTTAAAAACCATATGCTACGGGCAAACTTCAACGGCAGGTTGGAAAGATACCAAAAGGAAGCCCAAAAGCAAGAAGACTTTTTGAAAAGGAGGGGATGGCTAAAGGTTACCTATAAGAAAACAGAAATAGGATATAACCTGAAAGGAACATTTTTAAACAAAAAACAGGAAAAGGAGGGAGACCTATTTTTAAGCTATGCCGATTTAGAGCGTTATTTAGGAGAACAACCCGATCGGGCCTCTTGTACTATTAAAAAAGAAGAAAAGAAAAACGAGGAGGAAAAAAACGAAATGGAAATAAAGTACACACCAGATAAGCTAGCGGGTTATAGCCCTTTATACAAAATTTTAAATGAACAGAAAAAAGAAACCGACCCAGATGATAAGAAGGAAACCAATGTAATAGAAGGAGAGGAAGAGGAGAACAAGTACAACGAGCTGTGTGTACTACCCATTAAGGCCCTATCTCACAAGAAGAGCCAAAGGTCAAGCCTCACCGAACTATTTAGACAATTTAAAAATAGTACTAGCAGAAGGGTTACTATAACGGCAGCCAAAGTGCCGTATTTCAGGGGCAATATGGAACTTAACCTAAAAAAAAGGGTTATCCCCTATTTGAAGTGGCACTTATACAAAGGCATAATCCCTCCAATAATAGGGGCAGCTATAGACCTCCCTCCCCCACTAAAGGAACCCCATAAAGAGCAGATAGACCAACTCCTCAACAACTACCCCATGCTCCTAGCCTTGCTGCAAGGCCACATACATATACAGATAACCATAGAGCAACTGCACATAATACAAGATAGTAGCGATGAGAGCCATCTGATAGTTTCAAAAGAAGACTTACTAGGAAATGATAAAATAGAAATTTTTGGGGAGCGTCAGAAAAAGAGCACGCCAATAATAGAAACCGACCAAATGAGCATCCAAATGCAGGCAACTAACCTCAAAAACACACAAAACCTGACGCTTCCAATTTTTGCTTACTACTTAAACGCCTTAGAAAAAAAGACGGCGAAGCAATGGAGCGAACAAAAAGGGAAGCAGCAGGCCCTCGTTATGCTTTTATACCACTTTGAGGCGTTATGTAAATACATTAGCATTAGAAAACCAGGCGGCATATATAGGTTCAGGGGAAGAACTTTGAGCGAGAAGCTGTGGCAAGTGCAAGGCAAAAAAACCCCAAAGGACACTGATGGAAAGGTACTAAAAGTCTTTTTGGGACAAATAGAAAAGTTCAACAATAGCCAGAACAAAGATACTCTCCCATCCTCATTAGTAATTAAAGGGCCTACAGATACCAATCCCTGCTTCACCCTAAACTTTTGGGAAAAGCCAAAAGACAATCCCATCAGCGACTTCACCGAGTACCTGTTCACCGCTCACAGCACCATAGCCACATACCAAGACCTGTGTAGCTTTCAGAACTTTTACACATCGTGGGAAAAGAAAGACAAAGACACCCTCGACTATCGTATAGCATTTTTCACCACCCCTTACCAAAACAGAAAAGCCTTCGATAGCTTTCGGCAAAAACTACAAAATTACCTCTTTACAGAGCAGCCAACTACTTTCTGCCAAAAAAACAACACAGCCCTACGAAAGCTATGGTTCGATCAAAACGCATCGGAGAAGTTTAAGAAGGGAGCACGCTACCTTGTCATCTACCAAAGCCTTTCCGATAGCTACAAAGAAAATGGCTTCGCTATCGGGATAAAAGAAGGTGAGAAAACAATATTTTTGCCTCCCCCTGGCGAAGCACAAGAGGCTAACACCATAGCATTGAAGTTTAAGGATTTAACTCCTCCCCACAAAAACAAAGAAGATGAGAAAAAGGAGGAAGAGGAAGAGAAATACCAAACTGAAGACCTCAGCAAAAAATTCGAAAGCCTCTCCGAAAAGCGGCGGGAGGACGCCTTAGAAAAACAGCACAAAATTATCAAAGAAGATGAGAGGAACAACTTCTGTTTCCTCTTAGGAGAACTCCTAGCACTTGCGCGTGACCCCAAAGGAAATCCCCGCATCAATAGAAGTGCCCAGGAAAAGTTTCAAAGGCTCTTCCAACTCCAAGGGGAAAGCTATACCTCTGAAAGCGAAAGCGTTTTCAAAAGAGATCTAAAAGCCTTCATCTCCCCGACCGAAGAAGGCCGCCCAACCCTCATCATAAAGCGAGTGCCCGCCATCGCAGCCAACGGCAGCATGACAAAATTTACCCTAGCATTTGAATACGCCTCCGATAACCAGCAAAAAGAGCAACCTGTGCCCATAACAGGACTTGCTTCGAAACTTCTGAAGAAAAGGAGCCAAGCCGACCCTTCAAACACCGTACGATTCACCACCTACCAGGAGTTGCTATCCTTCGACCGCTATACAAATGCCACAAAAGACTACGAAGCACAGCTAAGCAACAACCCCATAGCCTTGCGCTTGCACATCTTTTGCATCACCAACCAAGTGAGCACAGACCTCTGTAACGAATTTATCAACGGTATCTACGGTACATGGAAGGGCATTTTTGATGGAAGAAAAGTTGCACAAGACTATAGCGAAAAAATCCGAAAGATGTACAAGACCACTACCTACGCCGAGATGGTAAAATTCATCCGAGGTGGCAATCCCCTTTTTGTTATCGAAAAAGCCCCCTACCACCCTGATGAAGACAGCAATATCAGGTTTAAGCTAAAGAGGTTTAAGCTAAAGATATCACCTGCCGACACCTCTCTTGGCAAGGATAAAACCCGCCTGGACCTCACTTTTGAAGAGTGGTGGTCACAGCTCACACTGACAGAAGAAATAGGGAAAACCAAAGAACAACTTAAAAAAACATTCCTACAAGAACTAGATAAGAAGGCCCGCCAGACAACCAAAGAACACTTTTTAAGAGACATAGTCCAAAGCCTCATAGCCACCTTTCAAAACCCCACAAGGAAACCCGAACACGCAGACAAAAGAGGAATGAAAGAGGGCTTAACGCAAATTTTCACCTCTAAAACCCTCACCGAGGAGCTCCTCCTTAATGGCACAAAGTGCTTCCGTATCGACGACAACGCAAACCCCAGCGCACAACTGTTCACCAGCCCTCCCAAATGGACCTTGACCTTTGTCAACAGTACCAATAAAAACGACGAAGACTTCACCATAGAAGACCTATGGAGAGACTACAGCAACCCTATCGACAATCTAGAGGCATTTAAAACAAATGTCACGGCCTTTGGAAAATGGCAAACCCTACTCAAAGCCTTCACCATCGCCTTTATCATCAACATCCTCATCGCTACCATCTTCGGTCCGATGATGATCCTGAAAAAAACCACCGACCTCCTCATACGCCTATTTTTTGCTTCATTTGCCCCTCCCCATGGCCTCCTCGTCAACCCCTTAGGGTGGCTTCTACCCTTCCTAGTGGCACAGAGCTTCCTCATCACAAGGGGACAACAGCTACCATCCCTACCGCCACGAGGGCAAGTAATCCTCAAAGTCACCAGCTGGCTACTCCTCCACTACATCCTCCTGACCCTCTGCACGCTCCTCATCAAAAGCTGCTACAAAGCCATGGGATACAGAGGCGAACACCTCTACCTCTACCCCTACTCTCTCATAGCTCCCCTGCTTTACATCCTCATCGCCAGCATTCCCTTCCTAGACCCTACGAGCGATAAAATCATCGCCCTCATCAAAAAAGTCGAAACCTTCCCTATCGCATGGCTTACCAACAACACCGCCGCTGTAGCACCGACAGGAATAGGCAGGCCAGAGACCGCCCTCTTCATCGCCGCCATCCTCATCATCATCTGGGCTGAACAATACACCTACACACCCCCAGAAAAAAGCACCTCAACCTCCGTCTTCCTATTTAGATGCGCCTTCGCAACAGGTGCATGGGTCACTAGCCTCGCCGTCGTCATCACCACCATCATCCTCAGAACTTCCTTCGATCCTTTGTACGGATACCTGTCGGCTTACATAACCCTTACCTCCTCACGGTGGACAACCTTGCTACTATTCGCATCCCTATGGTTACTCACCAGAAACTATATCTACATCACCTACAAGCTAGGGTTTATCACCTACATCCTCGGAGGGCTTTTCTATATAGCCATAGGGACCATCGACCTCTTAGCCAAAACAGAAAGATTTAGCCTACTACAAAAAGAACACCTCATCACCCTCCTCGAAGCAAGCCACCTGCTCCTCCTTCTCTTCCTCTTCATAAGCCCCTACATAGGTAATGTACGGAGAGAGCGCTCCTCTTTACCAAAAGCACTAAATAGAAGCACCGCAGGAGAGAGCCAAGGTAGCGCCTCCTCCTCACCACCCGACGACACCGGCGACTTCTTTACCATCACAAAAGAGCCCACCGCCATCCCTGCAAGCGAAAAACACACCACCCCTTTGACCTTTTCCCCTTTGTCCTTGCTGATGTACGCCATCCTCATGCTGCTGCTGCTCCTCCTCTTGCTCTTTTTCTTACGCAATAAAAAAAGTAGGGAAGAAACATGGTTCCGCTTGCAATACTTCTGGGGAAATAGGTAGCGGCTGCTTTGTGTATTATTAGAGGAGAGCACCCTTTTTCTCCTTCCTTGCATTCTCTCGCTGACACTCGGACGACTGCGCCACTTTCTGATGCTACCCTAATCTCCCTCTCCCCAGCAGGAAATCAACTTTGCGACAGCTCCGAGAGAACCCACTTTAACACGCTAATCTTGTCAAGACCCAGTAAGAAATAAATTCTAACCCTAAAAACTGGATGAATTGCAAAAGTCAGAACCAACCTAAAAAAGTATAAAAGACGTTCCCCGTACCTCTCCTGTGGTTGGACTTCCTGCAAAAGTCTGAAACAGCATAAAAAAACGTAGTCAAAAATTTTGGCGGAGCCTTTTTGCAGAACGTCCATTAAATTCGACGAGAAAATACCTTTGACGGTTGACAACATCTATTTTTTTGTTTTCTTTTGCAGAAATGTTTTAGCCCATAACAACATACTCCAAAGACGGATAGGAGTAAAAAAGCACCTATAAGTTTACTTATTGTAGACATAAGAGCATATAGATTTTGCAGGGAATCACAAGGCACTTTTGCGATGTGGAACGCTTTTCGTAGCATTTGCCTAGAAGCATGGACATCTGTGTGCAGTTCTGTTATATTGATCTGATAATAATGTATATTATATACGCAATCAATCCACAATGACTTGAATGGACAGCGTAGTATATCCTTTTCCTCTGATAAAAATAAAAATTTAGTGGCTTCCTCCATATTCATAAAAACCCTTTCAGATGTATATGACATGAAGGAAAAATTAAACTGAGGATGCTGAAAAATGTTGAAGTCATCACATAGTTCTTGTACATAGTCATCGATATTATTATTTCCGGGTGTAATTTTTTGTAGGATTTCCTCGGGAATAGAATCAACGGGAGAGGGATGTTGATTCAAGCGAGCATGACCTACAAAGAACGAGTAAACTAGTATTAGAGTAGAGATTATTTTGATCATGATATCTGAGGATAATTTATTGGTAGCGTACTCTCCGCTGAATCAGCTGGAGCAAATGTAACAAAAAATTATATTAAAAAAAATCATAAGTAGCTTCTTTGCAAAGATACAATTATTTTATTACACTAACGCCTTCTTTTTAATCTATAGATATGTTATGAAAAAATTAAAATCAACGCAGTTATGGGGAGTTTTTTGATGTGGAATGTATCAAGAGTGTCTCTAGTTATGGCAATTTCTTTTGGTAGGAATACAGGGGTCTGAGAATTGAGAGTACTATTACAAAACCATCTGCACCTATGGAGATGGATACTTTTCCCCCAACCCTCAATAGGCATGCAACTTTGTCAAGAACTTTAGATAATCGTTTTGGCAAAAAATCTCAAAGATGATGATTTCGTGTTGTTAACGCTTTCAGAGGATATTTACAACTATCGTTTATCCAATATCTTGATGGATAATGATTTTTCATTAACAAAAGAAAAAGAGCGATCACATTTATTCTTTAAAGAAAGGTTTGACGCATACCTTACCTGTGGTTTTTCTTTCTCTGCTCAGATTATTTGTATGAGGTGCTTATTTGGAATATTAGTTAAAGATGCTTCTTCTGGTAATGTGTCGGATAGTGCCACCATCAAATGTGCAGGTGACGTTGATCTAAAATCATGTATGATAAAACCGACTTACGGTACTAATATGTTTGATATGAAAGGCGCAGCACTTTTCATATCCTATGTTACTGTTTGGCTGTTCCTTAGACCTACTATTTTACAAGCTTCCAGATTGTCTTTAATTGGAGGTGAATGTATTGTGACTGAAAAGAACAAATTTAGACTTTCTCTTAAGCTTGCATCTTTGTCTATGGTCGCCTTATCACAGGCTTTTGTTACCCTTACGACACTCTGGATAATATCTCTTGTTTCCTTCCGTGCTACACCAGCATTTGATACCTTACTTGAAGGTATTGGTATATTAAATGAAATAGACGATATTGCGTCATACGTCTTTTTGAAAGGCAAAGTTTTACCTTTTAAACATTCCAATGAAAAAGAGGGAGATTACTTTTTTTAACTATAAGTTGAAAGAGGCTATTATGGAAAAACTTTTCTTCAAGCGGAAAAGATCGCAAAATTTAGTCAACGCTCACACTAAAAATTTGTCGCTTGTCAGAACATGAAAGAAGATACTTCAGGGTTAACTACTTACTCGGAAAAACCATGGACTTCTCACCCATATGGGGCGCTAAACCTGGGGGGAACGCCTATCTTGCAGGGGTTACTTCGTAACACCAGTTATATATGTCAAGGTTATTTCAGGGCTCGGAGGTGCTGGTAGAGTTGCTTCTTGATGCGTGCGCTCCTGTTGGAGTGTATGATTCTAGCCTTGGCGAGTTTATCGAAGATAGACTGCAAGCGAGGTAATTGAGCCATGACCTTTTCTTTATCTGTCCCTTGGAGGTATTGCTTCTTGAAGGTGCGAGCACTCTTGTGCTGATACTTGTTTTTCTTTCTTTTTTTTTCTGTGCTCCGGATTGTCTTTTTTGTTGATGCGTGGTTTGCCATGGTGTGCTTTGTGTTCGGTGGCTAGATGAGCCCGTGTTCTAGTTTGTAGCGCTGGGTCTTGATGGCTTTTTGCTTCTGCATACGCAGGTATGTTGATTTTTTTTGGTAAAAGGCGCTCCTGCGTTGCTCTTTGCGTATTCCTGCTTCATCGAGTTTCCTTTTATACCTTTTGGTGAGTTGTTCTGGCTGTTCGTTTTTCTTCTGTGTTACTCTAATCATAGCTTTCCTAAAGGTGCCCAATGTAGTATTTTTTTTTGTATTGCGGCATTAGCTTTTTTTTCACCCTTGATTTGGCCTGTTTTTAGCTGTTATCCACCTGTCGAACCCTTGAATGTCGCGGTGTATCGTAGGTTCGTAGAGGCCCTTTTTTTTAAAGGTGTTGACAATGGCTACGGCGTGGTCTTCATGGACTTCGGTGTAGAGTGTCCCGCGCGGGGTGAGGCTTCTCTTGGCGATGGTGGCAATTTTTTCGTAATGGAGGGGGGGGTGGTGTTTGGGACCGAAGAGGGCGATATGGGGTTCGTGGTCGAGGACTCTGGCGTGCATCTCTTCTTTGTCGCTGTCGATAAGGTAGGGTGGGTTGCTGATGATGATGTCTTGCGGGGGAAGGGGATAGTTATCTTGGAGGATGTCTCTTTGTTGCCATGTGATGTTGACGTGGTGTTTCTGCCCATTTTTTTCTGCGACGGCGAGGGCTTCTTTGCTGATGTCGTGGCCTTCGATGTGTGCGTTTGGCCAGTGGTGGGCGAGGGTGATGGCGATGCAGCCACTTCCTGTGCAGAGGTCTAGTATGGTATTGGGTGGTTCTTGCTGATAGGCAGGGTTGGCGATGAGGTGGTTGACTACTGCTTCAGTACTGCAGCGTGGGATGAGGACGTCGTAGGTGACGATGTATTCTTTGTCGCAGAAGTTGGCAACCCCTACGATGTACTGCACGGGCCAGTTTTCTTTTATTTTTTGGAGGTCATCAGCAAGCTGGCTCAGGGTTTCGGTGGTGATGGTGATGGGTTGATCTATGACGTGCTTGTGGTTGTCATAGCCGATGCGTACGCGCAGAAGCTCACGGGTGATGGCACTGGCTTCTAGGGGACTTTTTACGATCTCCTTGACGATGTCACGGGTTCGGTAGTACCATTGGCTTGCCCCTCTTGTTGTCATGGGTTTTGCGTTTTAATAGTCGGGTGGATTTTCTAGTACCTCTTGGTAGCGGCGACTTACTGTTGCCCAGTCTATGACGTTCCATATGGCGGCGATGTAGTCTTTGCGCTGGTTTTTGTATTTGAGGTAGTAGGCGTGTTCCCAGAGGTCGATGCCAAGGAGGGGGATGGTTCTCTCTACTTTTTCGTACATGAAGGGGTTATCTTGGTTTTGGGTGGTGGTGATGGTGAGGTGGTGGCTCTTTTCGTTTATGCAGAGCCATGCCCATCCTGCTCCGAAGTGTGCGCCTGCGCGGGTGCTGATTTCATGTATGCAGTTACCGAGGGTTTTAAAGTCTCTCTCGATGGCTTTTTTGAGGGGCGATGTGGGTTCTTTGGTGGGTTTGGGGCTGAGGGTTTCCCAGAAGAAGGTGTGGTTCCAGTGGCCGCCTGCGTTGTTTCGGAGGAAGGCGGGGTAGTAAACGATGTTTTGGAAGAGTTCTTCGAGGCTATCGGGAAGGTTTTGTAGTTCTTTTAAGGTATAGTTGAGTTTGGTAAGGTACCCTTGATGGTGTTTGGTGTAGTGTATACGCATGGTTTCACCATCGATATATGGTTCAAGGGCGTCGTAGGGGTAGGGTAGCTTTGGCAGTAGGTAGGGTGGTTTTGTGGCCATCTTCTTTGCTATGATTTATTTTGGTTGTGCGTTATGTGCTTTTCATCTCTAGGCGATGGGAAGCGGTGATGGTGAGTGTGGGGCTTATTTGTTTGATAATTTGTGCTACGCTTTTGTTTTGGTCTAGGATGAAGGGTTGTCCGAGGAGGGTGTTTTCTTCTAGGAATTTTTTGATTTTGGTGTCGATGATTCTCTCGATGATCTGAGGTGGTTTCCCTGCTTTTTCCATTTGTGTTTGGGTGCTTGTGCGTTCTTTGTCGAGGATGGTGGGGTCTACGCTGTCGGCATCGATGGCTAATGGGTTGTTGCCAACTATTTGGATGGCGAGGTGGTCGGCGATGGTGATGTCTTCTGGTTTTGTGGGCCTTTCGCTAAGGGCGACGACGGCGCCGAGTCTGTTGCTGTGTTGGTAGCTGCCGATGAATTTTCCTTGGACTGTGATGTATTGGGTAACTTCGAGCTTTTCTTTAGATCTTGCTGATAGCTGTAGGAGGGCTTCGTTGTAGGTGGTGTCTTGGTATTGGGCTTGGAGGAGTTCTTCTTTGGTGGTGTGGTTGGCGGTGATGGCGTATTGTGCTAGTTGCTTGCCGTATGTTTGTAGCTTTTCGCTTTTGGCGACGAAGTCGGTGTTGCTTTGTATGCCGATGAGGCTAGCTTTTGTTTTGGCTTCGTTGATGGCGATGAAGAGGGCTCCTTCTTGTGAGGTTCTTCCTTGCTGTTTGTGTGCTATTTTGATGCCTTCTTGGCGCAGTATTTCGATGGCTTTGTCGTAATTACCTTGTGCTTTGGTTAGTGCTTTTTGGCAGGTGAAGATGCCTAGTCCTGTTTCATTTCGTAGTCTTTTTACTGCTTGTAAGTCCATGGCGGTTTCGTTTTTGTTGGTGGTATTTGTTTGGTTTATCCTTTGGGGGTTGGAGGTTCTTTCTTAGTAACGGCTGCCTTTTCTTCTTTTGTGGAGGGTGCTTTTGTTTTAGTGGTAGCTGTGGGTTCTTCTCCAGTGGCTGTCACTGAGGTTTTCTGTGTGTTGGTTTTGCTTTTGGTGGTGGTGGTGTCTTTTGCTTTGGGGGGTGCGGTTGATTTCTGCGTTGGTATGGTGGTGGGTTCTTCTTCGGTGGTGGCCTTTGCTGCAGTTTTCTGGGTTTTGGGTTTGCTTTTGGTTGTGGATGTGCCTTTTGCTTTTGGGGGTGCTGTTCGTGAGGATGTATTGGTAGGTTCTTCGTCGGTGGTGGCTTTTGGCTGGGGTTTTTTGCTTTCACTTTTGGATACTTTGGTTTTGGTCTTATCTGTTGTTGGGGTTTTGTTGGTTGCTGTTTCGGATGGTGTTATGTAGGGGTTGTATCCTTTTTTCTGTGCTAGGATTTCTTTACCTTCTCTAATTTTGGCTGCGAGGTGATTCATGATAACTTGTATCGTCGCCAGTCTATCGTCATTGGCGACGATAGGGTAGTTGACAAGGAGTGGGTCTGTGTTGGAGTCTACGACACCGTAGGTGGGAATGTTTAGTTTTTTTGCTTCGAGGACGGCGATTTTTTCATTTTTGGCATCGATGACAAAGAGTGCATCGGCTGGTCGCCTCATGGTGGCTATTCCTTCGTATAGGAGGTTTTGTTTCCCGATGTTACGCTTTTGGACGAGTTGTTCTTTCTTTGTTTTCTTTTGGTATTCGGCTGTTCTTTTGTCTTGGTTGCTGGTTATTTTGTGGAGTTGCTTTTTGACGGTGGGGAAGTTGGTGAGGGTTCCTGCTGGCCATTTTTTTGTGATGTAGTAGAGGCCTTCTTGCTCTGCGATGGTTCTGACGATGTGTTTGGCTTGTTTTTTGCAGGCGACGAAGAGTATTTTTTCCCCTTCGGCGATGAGTTCTTTGAGTTGTTCTCCTATGTTGTTGAGTTGCTCGATGGTCTGATCGAGGTTGATGATGTGCCTACCTTCTCTTTCCATGAAGACGTATTCTTTTTTGAAGAGGGGGTTGCTGGTTTTTTTAAGGTGCCCTTGATGTGCGTGGGCGTGTAGGAGTTGGTCTCTAAGGCTTTCCATGGTGGGTTTCTATCGTTTGCTGAATTGTTGTGGTCTTCGTGCGCTTCTGAAGCCTGGCTTCTTCCTTTCTTTGACTCTGGGGTCTCTTTTGAGGAGTTTTTCTGGTTTGAGTATGGTTCTATAGTTGGGATCTATTAGAAGGAGTGCGCGGCTGATGCCGAGTCTGAGTGCTTCGGTTTGGCCTACGATACCGCCTCCTTTGATGTTGGCTTTGATGGCAACTTTATCGGCTTGATCTGTGAGTTGTAGGGGGCGAAGTATTTGGTTGCGGTGCTTTTCGATGGGGAAGTAGGTTTCTATCGGGCGCTTGTTGATGGTAATCTTTCCTTTTCCAGGTGTGATATAGACGCTTGCGGAGGCTGTTTTTCTTCTTCCTGTGGCTTGTTGTTGTTGGTTTTCCATCTATCTAATTGAAGGTTAGGGGTTGGGGGTTTTGTGCTTGGTGGTTGTGTTCGGTTCCTGTGCAGAGGTGGAGCTTTTTGATGACTTGTCGGCTAAGTTTGTTTTTGGGTAGCATTCTCTTGATGGCCATGTGGATGATTTTCAGGGGGTCTTTGGCGCGCATTCTAGCGGGTGTTGTGATTTTTTGACCGCCTGGGTATCCTGTGTGTGAGACGTATTCTTTGCTTTCTTCTTTATTGGCTGTAAAGATGACTTTACCTGCGTTGAGGATGATGATGTGGTCTCCGCAGTCTACGTGGGGGGTGTAACTTGTTTTGTGTTTACCACGAAGGCGGCTGGCTATGCGACTTGCTAGCCTTCCTACGATTTGGTTTTCACCATCGACGGTGAACCACTTTTTCTCTATCGTTTGACTGTTGGCGGATTGTGTTTTGTAACTGTGACGTTCCATAGTTGAAGGCTGAAAACGGGTCGAATTGTATGATGCTTTTTGGATTTTTCCAATTTTTAGGCGCTTTTGGTTACCGATTATTGATTAGGTGTTTCTAATTGCGGCGTAGATGGTGTTTATATCTTGCCCTTCGCTTGTGAATGGGATGGTTATCACGGACAGGGAAATTGGTCCAGGGGCTATTCATTGTGGGTTGACTTAGGTGTTGTTGCCCTCCAGGAGAGTTTCCATTGTTCTTTTGTATCTTGCGGTTTCCTTGGGTTTTTCCTCTGGATACAGCCCTACTTTTGCAATCATGCCTTTCGCTCCATAGCTTATTGCGGTCCTCCCTTTAATATCTCGGATGCTGCTATTAGCACCGTTATTCAAAAGCAAGGCTACCATCTTTGCGTTTCCTTCAAAGGCGGCATACATCAAGGCGGTTTCGTTGTACTTGTTTTGCAGATTGAGGTCTGCATCTGATGAACAGAGGTATTGCACGATTTGGGTTTTGCCCCTCTGCACTGCTAACATAAGGATGGTTATGCCGTCGTAAGTTTGGATGTTGATGTCGGCGCTGTTATTGAAAAGGTATTGTATGGCGGTCAGCTTTTGGATGTCGTTCATTCGCCCGTTGAACATGAGGTTCATAAGTGGGGTCCTTCCTATTCCATCTTGCTGGTTGACGTCGATTTTATCTTCTTCTACGTACTTTTTGATTGGGGTGATGTTGTTGGTTTCCAGGCAAGCTTTATGGAGGAGACTTTGGTTTTGCAAAGTGGCTGATTGCTTGAGGAGTTGATATAACGTTTGACCACCAGTGTTTGTTGGGTTGGCATCGATAGGAGAAGAGGGGCAGGTGGCATTTCCCCACTGATGGTAACTGGAGGTATGGTGGTAACCTATGTAGGTTGCTTCTAAGGAGAAGATAGAAAAGAGTACGCCGCTGAGGATTTTCCAGGGGCGGAGGGTGTTGTACCACGGGAGTGCTTGCTTTTGGTGTTGTGGTCTTTTCTTGTTAGCTGCTGGTGCTAGTTTTCTTTTCTTCTTGTTTTTGGCTGCTGGCTGCTGTTTTCCTTTTTTCTTTTTATAAGGATAACTTTTGGGCTTGGGTGGTGGTGAGGGCTTTTTGGGCCCCTTTTTTCTTTTACGTTTCTTCTGGTTTTTAGAGGCTTTCTCATCCTCTTTCGCAGAGGCTTCTGATAGGTTTTTTATGGCTTGCTTCTGCTTGTGAAGGGCGACTTGGAGGTCCTTGATGGCGATGGTTCCCTTCTCGATGTGGTCGCTGAGGGTGTGGTTCTCTTGCTGGAGGGCGTGAAGCTGCTGTTCGACGGCATGGGTATTGGCTTTGGCTTTGTCGAGCTGCTCTTGATGTTCTAATCCATTGGTAGTGTGGAAGTACTCCCTGAAGATGGTGTCCCTTAAGGGGATGGATGTCCCCGTGGCACCGAGGAGGGAGGTGGCTGCTGCTGGGTCGATGACTAGCTCTTCTTTGAGGTCCATGCTTTTGAATGGGCAACCACCCTGGGGATGGTTGGGCTGGTGTAAAGCGAAGAGGTGGCTGTAGGCGGTGTGGGCTAGGAGTTGGCTACAATTTTGGCATAAGCTTTGGCTCCCGAGGTAGATGGCGGTTTGGGGTTGTTCTTTCATCTTTTGTAGGTAGTGCAGCTGGTGAAGGAAGGCGATGGCGAGGTGTGGAGATGGGACGGGACAAAAGGTGATATTCAAGGAGTCACATATGTTTGGGAACCAGTTTTCTTGCTCCTTTTCCTCCTTTTCCTCCTTTTCTTGCTTGGAATGGATGTAGGCGATAAAGTAGACGGTACGGGAAGTATGATAGAGGGGGTGATTGGCAGGTTTTTTTGTTTCTAGGAGTATCCAGCTGTCTTCTTCGGGGTTGATTTGCACTTTTAAGAGGGTATGAATTTTCTCTAATGATAGGGTTGGTCTCTGCTGCGGCGGGTGGTGTTCATCGGAAGCGGCGACTTCTTGATGGTGTGGGGGTTCTTGCCCTTCGCCTCCTTCGAAGGTATAGGTTTCCTCGTAAAAGGCGGCGTGGAGGGAGGTAAAGGGGCTAAGGAGAACAAGGCCTAGGAGAAGTACTATTGGGTGTAGGTGGTGGCTTTGAGGGGTGACTTTGGTAGTAATCATAAGGTGCTAGATTGTGGGTAGGCTCTTATTGCGGGTGGCTTTCAACTATGGGTTTATCTTTTTGTGGTGGGCCTTTGGCGATGAAATTCGTTACCACGCTGTTCGGTTCCTTGGTGGAGGATGTAGTCGCTGCGAAAGGATTGACTTTGAAAGGAGGTGGGAGAAGGGCTGCTTATGGGGGCACACGTGGCGGCTTCGGTGGTGGAGGTATAGAGGAGGTGCGTCATAGCTATGTAGGTGGTTGTGAGGGTTGTGAGGGTTGCTAGTGCACCAGCTATGAGTTTCCACAAGGAGACTTTTTGGTACCAGGCTTTCGCTGCTAGTTTGGAGGCTTTCCTTTTTTGTCTTTTGGCCTTGGGTTGGGGTTGGTGAGCTTGTGGTTCCTTTTGGAGCGCCTTTTTTAAGTCGTCGTGCTGGGTTGTGAGGCTTTTGAGATCGGCTTCCAAAGCTTGCCTCTGTGCGTGTTTTTGGTTTTGCTGCTGGTGTAAATCGGCGTTCCTTTGTGCTTCATATTGGCGCTGTTCTTGTAGGGTGATGCGACGGTTTTGTTCTGCTTGCAGGGTGCTGGTCTGTTCATCGTTGGGGATGTAACCTAGTAACTCGATAACGAGGGAACGGAGTTTGGGATTCGTTCCTACAGCGCCTAGGAGGTTGGCGTTTGCCTGCCAGTGGTCGCTCAGTTCTCTTTGTAGGTTGAAGGGGATACCTCGACATCCTCCTTGGTTTTCTTTATCGGGGCGAAGGGGGAGGGGGAGCTTTTGAAGGAGTGACAGGCAGTCGGCGCAGCAGTTATTGGGGTAGGTGATTGTCGCGGCGTCATCATCATAGAGTAGGGTCTCTAAGTATTGGATGGCGATATGGGAGGATTGTTGGCGGTTTTCATGGTAGGGGGCGACTTTCTCTTCGCCTGGGGTCATCCCTTCGTCGAGACATGTGGCGGCAGCCTGTATTGGCGTTAGTAGTAAGGGCAAGATGCAGCGTAAGAAATGCTTATGTGGTTTCATGTCTTTTGAGGGATTTTTTTTACATAGAATAACTTTACAACGTAAGAAGTGTATCATTGAAAAATTTTTGACCATCCGAAGAATAATGAATCAATTGCAGAGCAGGTACGTACCACCCTTTTTCTTTAGCATCTACAACAAATTTAACATTAACAGTCATCCTTTTCTTTGTAGATAAGGAAGATGTTTGGATTGTAAAGTTTATAGGCCCAACAATAGAGTAACATATTCTTCTTCCCCTTGCAACGCTCTTCCATACCCTTTTTTGTGCCTCTATGTATACCTTGGTAATGTACAAAAGGGCTGTATTGGGGTTATTCCATAAGAAAACAGGAGGAACCAGACTCCAAAATGTACGCGAAAAGAAGACAACTCCCTCTGGCATGGGGCACATTGTTCTCATGCATAATGGCGTATCTTTAAATGCATCTTGCTCGGTTCTATACTCGCCAGTGACCATGCCTCTTTTAGTATTTTCTTGCCATGCTTTTAAACATTCTTTTGATTTTTCTCTATGTAAAATAAACGTACCTGAGTTAATAGACTTATTGCAAAAGTCCTCTATTCTTGAATTTGAGGCATATTATTAATTTTCGGAAGGTGTTTCTTTATGAGACTACCCTTTTAAAGAAAAAACAAGCAATAGAGAGCAACTA
>PJEL010002397.1_pt1 | contig 17270 bp, 8 predicted proteins | sample 1853271 | NCBI WGS metagenome assembly PJEL01 (sample SAMN08108733, study PRJNA415343) | Invertebrate metagenome, whole genome shotgun sequencing project. | host: Globobulimina | place: Sweden: Gullmar Fjord | collected 2015-08
CCGGCCAGCCTCGCTACAGTTTGCGGGTACGTAATAATGAGTTTGATTTAGAGACATTACAAATAGGGATTAATGAAGCCCATGCGCAAAATAAAAAGTTTTATGTGGTCTCTAATATTGCTCCGCATAACGCAAAGGTTAAATCGTATTTACGTGATATAGAACCAGTGATTGCTATGGGACCCGATGCGCTGATTATGTCAGATCCTGGGTTAATTATGCTGGCACGAGAAAAGTGGCCAGCCATGCCTATTCACCTATCGGTGCAAGCAAATGCAGTTAATTATGCAAGTGTTCAGTTTTGGGCAAAACAAGGTATTGAGCGAGTTATTTTATCGCGCGAGCTCTCGCTTGAAGAAATAAAAGAAATACGCACGCTTTGCCCAAATACTGAGCTTGAGGTGTTTGTACATGGCGCTTTATGTATGGCGTATTCAGGGCGCTGTTTACTCTCGGGTTATATAAATAAGCGCGACCCTAACCAAGGCACCTGCACGAATGCCTGCCGCTGGAATTACGATGTAAAACCGGGCGTTGAAAACGAATCGGGCGACATGGTGCATAAAATTGACCCTAACCAAATTATACCAACTCTGGGTGAAGGTGCGCCAACAAATAATATTTACATGCTTGAGGAGCAAGGGCGCCCTGGTGAGTATATGCCAGCCTTTGAGGATGAACACGGCACTTACATTATGAACTCAAAAGATTTACGCGCTGTGCAATACGTAGAGCAGTTGACAAAAATGGGCGTACATAGTTTAAAAATAGAAGGGCGGACAAAATCGTTTTATTACGTAGCGCGCACCGCGCAAGTGTATCGACAAGCAATAGACGATGCGGCTTCGGGTAAACCATTTGATACTCACTTATTTAAAACACTCGAAAACTTAGCACATCGTGGTTATACCGAAGGCTTTTTAAAGCGCCATGCCCATCAAGATTATCAAAACTACGAATACGGTCACTCAGTCTCTACTAAACAGCAATTTGTTGGGGAAGTAATCGGGCGCTATGCTGATGGTTTAGTTGAAATAGAGGTAAAAAATAAATTCTGCGTTGGTCATTCTTTAGAGCTTATGACACCACAAGGGAACATTACTTTTGAGCTTGAATATATGCAAAACAAAAAGGGCGAAAGTATTAGTGATGCGAAAGGCTCTGGGCATATTGTGAAAATTCGGCTGCCTGAAAGCATCAACTTAGCGCATGCTATTTTGATGCGTAATCTCGATGCTGAGTAAAATACCCGCAATCCTTTTAAGCAAGCGGTTTAGCAGTAAATAAGCTTTTATTCATAGTATAGGTATTATCTAGTTGCAGATCTATCAAGCCAAATTTCTGACTATTATATCGAGTGTTTTAGCTATGTTTTTAAAATTACGTTTAAAACAGTGGTCAAGTGAAGCAGTTGTCTAGCTTGACCTGATTCAAGGTGATAGCTAAAAAACTCAGAGGCTTTAGTTTAAAGCCTCTGAGTTGGTTTACTAAGGGTTTGTTGCCTCAGAGAAGCGTGACATTTCGCTTACGCTGATTGTACCTTGTTTGCTATAAATGCCTACTTGGCGTTTATCTAAGTCATAGAGCCTAAAGCTTAGCGCTCTAAAATCATTGATATATGCTGTCCCAAAACCACTTTCTGGTTGTAAAAGAAGATCCACCGTTATCCCTTGTTGTAAATCGATTGGAACGATAACTTGTGAGTCTATTCGACTTTCTGAAGTAGTCGCTGATTGCTCACCCAGTACCGCTGGTAATGCTGCTGCTCTGAATTCATCAGCTAGTAGATAAGCTAAGCCGTTGTCAGAGCCATCGTCATTATGTAGATCAATAAACTGTATAAAGGCTGTTTTGCCAATAAACTCTTCAACATCCCAGGTCGCCCATTGCATTGTTAGTTTATTATTTTCATCCGGTTGCGCATCTTTACCAGATTGGCTACGTACAACTTTACCGTCCACTACTAACACAACTGCTGTTGCTTTAGAGTGGTCAAACTGATTTGACCCTCCCCCGATCTTGAAATTAATATATTGCTGTGAAATTTCAAATGAGGGGCTATCGACTGTCCCTGTTGCAGAGTGACCTATCCAGCCTAAAGCAGTTCCGTCTTCGTCATAGCCATCCGCAAAACTGGAAAAAACTCGTTCGCCAACGCTGTTGTTTACATCGGCTCCCCACCAACCTCCATCTAGTTTAGAAAAGTCACCCGTTAGATTTGTAAAATCATGGGCTTGTAGCGTGTTATACCCGCCGCAGCAAAATTCAAAGCCAGCTATATGTTGATTCAAGTCTTCCTCACGATTGAATAAAGGTGTACCTTCAAGTTCAGGTGTGAGGGTGACATTAGAGCTTGATTGAGTCAGTGAATCACCGAAGTAAAAGGTGGCTGTTTCTGTGGCTGTGTTTATTTCTATACTAGCCGTTTGCACACTCTCTTCATAAGCGGGAAATACCAGACCAAATCGGTTGTCGGTATCTTCACTCGAAATATTAAAGTGAAGACGGTTGAGTTTATTGTTACTTCCTAGTAATACTTGATTACCAGCTGAAACCAATAGTGAATTATCATTATTGGTTTGTGCTGACTGGGTTTGCGCATCTTCAACGATTGGTGTCGCTAATGCGCTTAAATATTGTTCAGGAATTGATACTGCTAGGTCTCCCGATTCCGTCATTGCTACTTGATGAATGGCTAAGTCACCGCCAAAATCAGCACTGGCTATATTAGAGCGGGTGTTTTTATGGGCTACCCAACCAAACATCAGGGTTTGAGTAGGGGAACTTGCAGTTCTTCCTGCGTAGTAAAATTCTCCATCTAGTGAAGGGTATCTACCAGGTAGCCATGTGTCTTCATTCTTTACTAAATATTTTACATCTCGCTCATTATCATTTTGATCAGAATAAATTATCGCTTGGCCATTTTCGAAGTTCACCCAATCAGGGACCTCAAAATTAAGTGGTTTGTCTGCAGTATAAATCGGTTCTTGCGCTTGCCAAGTTTTAAGATCGCTAGAAGTATAAAGTGCAATAGCTGCATCTGCGTTATATCGGCTAGTTAATAGCATCCAATAGTTGTTGCTTTGTTCGTTATAAAAAACTTCAGGATCACGAAAGTCAAAGTCGCTATATGATTCTGTACCACTGAATGTGTTATTAACTTGCTTTTCCCATTTGGTGAGCGTGTTATCTGTTGCTGTTGCATGCATAACCGCTTCTACAGGAGAAAAATCTAGATTGTGTCCTGAATAAAATAAATGAGCCAGATTGTCTTTACCTTTAATAACACTGCCAGAGCCCGTCCATTGATCTTGTGTCTGTGCATCACCCGTTGCTTCTAGCACACGTTGCGGAAATGTACCGTTAATTAAGTCTGTGGTACGTGTTAGATACCAATCATGAAATGCAGTATCAATTAAATAATAAATGTAAAACTCGCCATTTAAAAATACAGGATTAGGATCTGCCATCGTTAATGGTAAAGGTATCGTGTGTTGGTTTCGCTGAGTGACGATACTTTCACTCAATGGCTCAACAGCTGCATAATCAGATAATTTAAATTCATCAGCCATAATAAATGCCAGTGCAGTTTCGTCTGCAGTGTCATCCTGATCAATGATTTCAATAACAGCTGTTTCACCGATTAAGCTATTAACATCCCAAGTAAACCAATCGAGCTTATCAGAATGCCCGTTACCTGTAGCATGCCTGACAATTTTACCATTTATTCGCAGCACAATTGCCGTCGCTTTTTCACTATCAAAAGGGTTTGTACCGCCGCCAATTAGAAAGTTTACATAGTCATGTGCAATCGTAAATGGAGGCGAAGAAAGTGTGCCGGTAGCTTCGTTACCAATCCAGCCTAATTGGCTCCCATCCGCTAAGAAGCCATCGGCGCGGCTAGAAAAAATTCTTTCACCAACATGGTTTGTGATGTCTGCAGCCCACCAACCACCATCTAATTTGTTTAAGTCGCCAGTTACTCTAAAGTCGTGGTTTGCATAGGTATTAAACTTACCGCAACAGAATTCAAAACCTGCAATATTTTGCTCAGTATCAGATACTCGAGAGAATGCTGCTTGGCCAGTACTAGCAGGGGCGTTGGTTTTTTTTATTGTCTTTATCAACTTACTATTTTGACTAGGAACGTTGGCTGCACTGTCAGCTTGGCGAATTTCGTCGACTATTAAATAAGGTAAGTCAGTGTCTGAATTGTCATCAGCATGATGGTCAATAAATTTAATTTGCCCTTCTTGAGAGCTGAACTCACTGACATCCCACGTTTGCCAATCAACTTGCATTGCAGTATTGCTTCCACTTGCCTGACGAACTATTTTATTATCTATCACAAGTGCAATTGCGGTTGTATTTGCATCCGTTAAGCCATTATTGCCACCACCAATTAAAAAATTTATATAGCCTGATTGTATTGTAAATTTAGGACTTAGCATTGAACCTGTAGCGGAAAAACCTAGTTGTCCAAGTGCTTCACCATTTAGATCAAAGCCATCCGCAAAGCTCGAAAATACGCGCTCACCTAAATGACCTGAGACATCTGCACCCCAAAAACCACCATCAAACTTAGAAAAATCACCTGTTAGTTGTTCAAACCCGTGAGCTTGAAAGGTGTTATTACCACCACAGCAAAACTCAAAGCCAGATAGGGCTTGTTCACTATTTTCTGGGTTGTAAAATAATGGCTGACCTTCGCTTTCAGGGTTGGAAGTTATCGGAATATCGTCTGTATTTGGTTCATCATCGCTATCGCTTTCATCTTTATTGATAACGTCAGCAACAGTTTGTCCTTCTTCGAGAATGATCAGTTCATAATCATCTTCTGGTTGGTTTTTGTTATCACCAGAACAGGCTGCCGTTAAAGATATTAGTACTGCTAGCCCCGTTTTTTTCCAGCAAAGTGCTATGTCTTGCTTTGTTTTCATGCTTTTTCCTCCACAACGATTATTGTCGTGTTTGTGTGTGTTTAAGTTATTGAATTTGTTTCTTAAAGATTCAATTTCGCTAACTTTTTTTATTATTAAAGAGTAATGTCATTAAAATAAACAACGTTGTCTTTTTTTAAAGTAGATGTTATCTTTATTTTTTGCAACAAGTATTTTACACAGTAACTGTAATTATGTAGCTAAATACAACTTTTACTATTCGTGGCCATTTCTCCCTGATTTGGCTTGAAGATATTGTTACGAATTTATAGTGTGAAAATTTATTTGGAAATGATCTAAATAATATAAGGGAGCAACTTGGTGAGTATTGTAATAAGCAGCAAAAAGGCTGAAGAAATTAATTTAACATGTTTTGGAGAGGTGCTATGGGATTGCTTTGAGTCGGGTAAGCGTTTAGGAGGTGCTCCTTTAAATATGTGCTTTCGTTTTAATTCACTTGGTCTGAAAGCGCATATGATAAGTGCTGTTGGTAATGACGAATTAGGCGAAGCACTTTTAACTGAAATTAATCATAAAGGGCTCTCTAAAGAGTTTATTTCTGTTCATGATTCTAAACCAACCAGTGTGGTTGAAGTGGAGCTTGATCAGAGCGGATCGGCTAATTATCAGATTGTGCTAGATACTGCATGGGACAACATAAGTTTATCGCAACGAGTTATAGATAAGGTGAAAAGTTCAGATGTATTTGTATTTGGTAGTTTAATTGCTCGAACAGAAAGCTCTTTGAGCTCATTAGAGCAGCTGTTAGATTTGGCTAAATTTAAAGTGTTTGATGTTAATTTACGTGCGCCTCACTATCAGTTAAAAACTTTAATTAAGTTGATGGATAAAGCTGACTTTATTAAGCTGAATGATGATGAGCTTTATGAAATTGCTAAGTCAATGGGGTGCAAATATCACTCACTCGAACAGAATCTGGCATTTATAGCTGAAAAAACTAATACAGACTATTTATGTGTTACTAAAGGGAATCATGGTGCTTTATTATATATTCAAGGTAAAAGTTACTATAACTCCGGTTATCATATTCAAGTTGTTGATACAGTAGGTGCAGGGGATTCGTTTTTGGGCTCACTCATTTATCAACTATGTATAGGAAGCTCTGCACAGCATGCTATAGATTTTGCATGTGCTGTAGGAGCCATGGTGGCTCAACGCCAAGGCGCTACACCTATTTTATCTCATCAGCAGATCAATGAATTTATTGAACCATTGTAAATAGGGAGGTCGTTATCAAATCAAAGAATAATTCCACAATTTATGTTGAAGTTATGTTTTCTTAATGTTAAAAAGACAACGTTGTTTAAAATAAATAGGATTATTTTTTGTTTACAAAGATAGTAAATAATTAAAATTTTAAAAATTAGCACAAAGCAAAAAGACAACGTTGTTTATAAAACAAACCAAATGGGGACACACAATGCAAAGATTTCGCAAAAATCAACTTGCTACAAGCGTCAGTGCTGTACTGGTAGGCTTACTCTTGCCATACAGCTCTATTGCAGCAGTGCAGCAACAAGTTTCAGAACCGCCTAAAGATGATGGTATTGAAGTTATCGAAGTTTCTTATGGTTATGGCAGTGTTAAAAAAGATGACTTAACTGGCGCTATAAGTACCGTTGAGCTAGAAGATGTTGTTGATATGCCGTCAGGCAATATAATGCAAAACTTGCAAGGGCGGGTGCCAGGTCTGCAAATTACAACGAATGGCTCACCTGACTCTACTGCAACAGTGCGAATACGTGGTCAAGGTTTAGGGCCACTTGGAAATAACGATCCATTATATGTTATTGATGGTATTCCGACTAAGTCAGGAATGCACGAACTTAATAGTCATGATATTGCTGATATTCAGGTTTTACGTGACGCTGCTGCTGCAAGTATTTTTGGTGCGCGATCAGGTAATGGTGTAATTGTTATTACAACAAAAAAAGGTAGTGAAGGGCTGGATTTTAATTTTTCAGTTAATCAATCTCAAGATGATTACAGCTATGATTTAAATCCACTCAATACTAAACAACGAGGGCAGGTTGTATGGCAGGCAGCTGTCAACGATGGCTCAGATCCAAACTCAGCAAGTCCTTTATATAGTTATGATTGGAATGGTGACTTTAATAACCCTCAATTAAACTCAGTAATCCTGCCTACGTACACCGATCCTCAACAAGTTCAGCGCCCTGCTGACACAAATTGGTTTGATGAGGTTACTCGTACAGCAAAGGTCACTGATCTTAACTTTTCATTATCTGGCGGCTCTGAGAACGCTTCTATTTATAGTTCTTTAGGTTATTTTAATTCAGAAGGTGTTGTTGATGGTTCTGAATTTGAACGCATTAGTTTCAGGGTCAATTCTGATTACCAACTAACGGATAAATTAAAAATAGGTGAAAACTTCACTGTAACCAACCAAGAGTCAAACTTAATCAATGCAAGAGCTGGTGAAATTTTGGGTCTGGCTATTGAGCAGCAATCTATTGTACCCGTTTACAATGACGAAGGCGGTTGGGGTGGACCTGTGCCAGGTGTAACTGATCGAGATAACCCTGTCAGAATTATCGAAATGAACCGTGATAATGTGAGTCGATTTAATAAGTTAATGGGGAATATTTATCTTGAATATGAAGCCATTGAAGGGCTTACTCTAAAAAGCTCTTTTGGGCTTGATTATGGACAGTATTACTTCAGAAACTACACACGCGCTTTTCAAGCTGGCTCATTAAGCTCAAGTGATCAGCTTTCAGTTACTGAAAACTGGAATAGCAGCTTCACTTGGACGAACACTGCTCAATATGATCTCGAAGTTGGCGATAATCATAGCTTTGTATTTTTAGCAGGTACTGAACAAATTGATTATGAATACGAAGGTTCGGTAGGCTTTGGTTCTGGTTTTGCTTCAGATGACCGTGATTATGCGCATCTATCCCAAGCAACTGGAGATGTTCGAGTTGAAGGTGATGGAGACAAATGGTCACTTAACTCATATTTTGCTCGAATGGATTATAACTACGATAACCGTTACTTGGCGGGACTTACCGTTCGTCGTGATGGCTCATCGCGTTTTGGTAGTAATAATAGTTATGGTAATTTTCCCGCTGCATCAGTTGGCTGGGTAATTAGTAATGAGTCATTCTATGACATTGAATTTTTAAGTACTTTAAAGGTACGTGCTAGTTGGGGTAAAACGGGCAACCAAGAAATTCCTACAGATGCAACTTATACAACCTATTTAAGCCGCTATGCAACCCAGTCATTGTTCACGGATTTACAAGACGAAGGTACCGCTTATGATATAGGTGGCGCTAACGGTGGAACCCTACCATCTGGTTTTGTTAAAGCCCAAACAGGTAATGATGACCTAAAATGGGAAACCTCAACGCAAACAAATATCGGAATTGATTTTGGTATGCGTTATGAAACGATTTACGGCAGCATCGATTGGTTTGAAAAAACGACGGAAGACATTTTAACGCTTACAAACCCTATTGCGACCCTTGGTGAAGGCGCGCGGCAGTGGGTGAATGGCGGCACAATTGAAAATTCTGGGTTCGAATTCATTATTGGCTATGCAGATTATCTTACATTCGATAGCTTGGATGATGATATTGATGTTGATATAAGTTTTAACGTTTCCTCCGCTAAAAATAAGGTTGTTTCCCTGCCAGAAGATGTCGTGAACTCATTTGGTGGCAATGGCGCCGATAAAACGATTGTCGGACAGTCAATTAATTCAGTCTATGGTTATGTCGCTGACGGTTTATTTCAAAACCAAGGTGAAATTGATGCTCATGCAGAACAATCTGGAGCTGGGTTAGGCCGAGTTCGTTGGAAAGACCTTGATGGCAATGGTGTTATTGATGAGAACGATCAAACATTTTTCGCTGACACTGATCCTGACTTTATGTATGGCTTGAATATGAATTTCAAGTATAAAAACTGGGATTTTACTATGTTCTGGCAAGGTGTTGAAGGCGGTCAAATCCGAAATGGCTGGCGTGGGTTCACTGATTTCACTTCACTCAATATAGGCTCTAACTACGGAGACCGTGTGCTTGATGCTTGGTCTATTAATAATACGGATACGGATGTTCCTGCCTTAACGGCCATTGATAATAATGGCGAAGGTCGACAATCAAGCTTATTCTGGGAGGATGGCTCCTACCTTAAATTGCGTAATCTATCAATAGGTTATAGCCCTGATGAACAGTGGTTGAGTCAGTACGGTATCAGCTCTGCGCGTATATATTTACAAGGGAGTAATCTTATAACCATTACCCCTTCAGGTACGCTTAGCCAAGATCCTGAAACTCCGGATGGCACGTTCCCTATCCCAAGACGTATCACGTTAGGCGTGAACCTTTCATTTTGATTTATAAACGACAACGATACGAGCACAAATTATGAATAAAATTAAAACAGTTTTTGCTGCGACGGCATTAGCGCTTTCTGTAGCGTCGTGCGGCGGTTCAGATCTTGATGTAGCGCCATCAGGCGTATTAACACAAGAGCAAGTTTCTAATAGTGAAAATATAGATGCATTAATAATTGCAGCTTACTCATACTTAGGAAATGACCATTACACAGCCCCTAACTTTCTATGGCCTACAGGGAATTTACGTGCCGGTGATGCGCATAAAGGTGGTAACGGCCCTGGCGATATTTTTGCTTATCATGCTTTATCGCTTTATCAACCTTTAGTGCCTGATATGGAATCTTTTCCACCAGACTTAATCGATTTAAATAATAAAAAGTGGACACGAAACTATACTGGGATTTCTCGGGCAAATGCGGCATTAGCTGTCATAGCTAATGCCGCCACGGAGATTGAAGACAGTGCAGCGAAACAAGCTGAATTGCGGTTTATTCGGAGCATTTTTTATTTTGATCTAAAAATTCATCATAAGCACATCCCTTGGATTGACGAAAATATGAGCCAAGATGAAATTTTAACCGCAACTAACCGAGAGTACACGGATCAAGAGTTGTGGGACAAGATTGCAGCTGATTTTGATTTTGCAGCTAATAACTTACCAAATACACAAGCCGATGTCGGGCGAGCTTCAGCGTTATCAGCTAAGGCTTATTTAGCTAAGACATTGTTGTATCAAGCTTATGAGCAAAATGAGCAGCACCAAGTTGTGAATATTAATAAGGACAAACTAGCGGAAATCGTGACCCTTGTTGATGAAATAGAACAAGCGGGTGTATATGACTTGTTTGACGATTATGCTGATAACTTTTTATTTGAAAGTGAAAATGGCAAAGAATCAGTGTTTGCCATACAGCGCTCCTTGAATGATGGCTCACCTGATGGTAGAGGAAGTTGGCCTAGTGCGTTAAATGCCCCAATGGCTGGAGGCTTTGGTTGCTGTGGCTTTCACGTTCCAACAGAAAATTTTGTAAATGCATTTAAAACTAATCAACAAGGTTTACCACAATTTGAAACATACAATGATTTTAATTATGACATGACCAGTGATTCAGTTGACCCTCGCTTAGATCATACCGTGGCTATGGAAGGCAAACCGTTTAAATATGATGAAACGCTAATTCATGGTGGTGATAGTTGGGCGAGGGCGCCTGGAATTTATGGCAATTTTACAGCGATGAAAGACTTGGAACATCCTGATTGTAGTTGCCGTGGAGAAAATGGTCCTTTTCCTATTTTCTCATTAAATACGCCATTAATTCGTTATTCAGATGTGCTTCTTTGGAAAGCGGAAGCATTAATAGAGTTAGATAGGTATGACGAGGCACTACCGATTATAAACCGTATCCGCTCAAGAGCTCAGCAAAGTACAGGTAAGCTCAATGATGCGAGTATTTATAACATCGGCTTATACACCAGCTTTGACTCTAAAGAGCAAGCGCGTACTGCATTGCGATTTGAACGCCGGCTTGAATTAGGATTAGAAGGTCATCGCTTTTTTGACTTAGTACGTTGGGGGATAGCGAAAGAAACTATTGATAGTTATCTATCAGTTGAAGCTGTGAGAAAGCCTTATCTTGTAGACGCGATTTTTACCAAAGGGAAGCATGAGTATTTACCTATTCCAAATCAGCAAATGATTTTGAGTGGAGGCTCTTATACACAAAACCCAAATTACTAATCTGTAGGCAAAGGTGAGCTTAGCTCACCTTTGGCAACATTAAGTCAAAAGAGTTGTTATGAAAAAAATTATTTATTGGTCAATAACGGTCGCTGTAGCCGGCTTTTTATTTGGCTTTGATACGGCGGTTATATCTGGAGCAGATAAACCGATCCAAGCATTGTGGAATACAAGTTCGTTATTTCACGGTTTATTTATCATGTCATCTGCATTGTGGGGAACATTACTCGGCGCATTAGGTGGAAATTACCCTTGCGATAAGTGGGGCCGAAAACCAACCTTAATTTTAGTGGGCGTGTTATTTTTTATCTCAGCACTTGGATCTGCACTTGCTCAAGACCCTTATACCTTTGCTCTTCTAAGGTTTATTGGCGGGGTTGGAGTTGGTATTTCATCAATTGTTGTGCCTGCCTACATCTCCGAAATTGCGCCAGCCAAGTTTCGTGGTCGCTTAGTCGCTCTTTATCAGTTTCAAATTGTGTTTGGTATTTTAGTTGCGTTTGTATCTAACTTTTTAATAGCGGGTACTTCTGCAATAGATTGGCGGTTAATGTTGGGTGTAGAAGCGATTCCTGCTTTTATTTACCTACTTATGATCTTAAAAGCACCAGAGAGTCCTCGTTGGTTAGTGCAAAAGAAAAATCAAGCAAGCAAAGCGCGAACAATATTAATCGATTTGGGTGAGGCGCATCCAGATACTGTTTTAGCGGCTATCGAAAGTGATAAAAAGCAACATACGCAGTCAAAGTTGTTTAGTGGCGCTTATAAAAAAGCAGCTTGGTTTGCATTCTTATTTGCTGCTTTCAATCAATTATCAGGTATTAATTTTATTATTTACTATGCGCCACGCGTATTCGAGCTTGCGGGTTTAGATGTTAACCAATCCTTATTGTCAGGTGCTGGCATCGGCATGGTTAACTTATGTTTTACCATGCTTGGATTATCTTTAATTGATAAATTTGGGCGCCGTTCACTGATGTACGTAGGCTCAATTGGTTATGTTCTTTCGTTAACGGTTATCACATGGGCATTTAGTACAGGTTCTGGTGGTTTGACGGTTGTAGCATTTGTATTTGTGTTTATTGCCGCACATGCAATAGGCCAGGGTACTGTAATTTGGGTCTTTATTGCTGAAATATTCCCCAATTCAGTTCGTTCAAAAGGGCAATCACTAGGTTCTGGTACGCATTGGTTTTTTGCTGCTGCTATTACCCTATTCATGCCATTTTTCTTAGAGCAGTTTAGCCCTGCTGAAGTCTTTGGCTTTTTCACTGTCATGATGTTGGGGCAATTGATTTTTGTTGCTTGGTTTATGCCTGAAACAAAAGGTCGTTCTTTAGAAGACATTTCTCTTAATTCAAAAAATAAGCATGGAGTATTAGATGCGAACGGTTAACTTAATTTTAATTTCATCATTTTTAACGGCGTGTGGTATGACTGACCAAACAAATAATAGCACTCAAGCAGTATTAGAGCAGCCTAATACAGAGGCATTCCGTCCTGCATATCATTTTACTCCACCGAAAAGTTGGATGAATGATCCAAATGGTATGGTGTACTTCCAAGGTGAATACCACCTTTTCTACCAACATAACCCTCACTCATCTGTGTGGGGTCCAATGCATTGGGGGCATGCAATAAGTAAAGATATGGTTCATTGGGAGCATCAAGAAATAAAGCTTTATCCAGATGAACATGGAACAATATTTTCAGGTAGTGCTGTAGTTGATTGGCAAAACAGTAGTGGTTTTGGCAGTAAAGGTAATCCGCCTTTAGTTGCAATGTATACATATCATGATGAAGAAAAAGCGGCTCAAGGGGCGATTGATTTTCAAACTCAAGGCCTAGCGTATAGCCTTGATAAAGGACGAACGTGGAAAAAGTATGACAATAACCCAGTATTAAAAAACCCTGGTATTCGTGACTTTCGTGATCCAAAAGTAAACTGGCATGAGCCGACACAACAATGGACAATGGTGCTGGCACAGGATGATCACATTGGTTTTTATACTTCTAAAAATTTGAAAGATTGGCAGTTTGAAAGCAATTTTGGTGAAGGCTGGGGAAGTCATGCTGGGGTCTGGGAATGCCCTGACTTGATTAAAGTAAGAGTTGAAGGAACAGAGCAATATAAGTATGTGCTGTTAGTTAGCATTAATCCAGGCGCTCCAAATGGAGGTTCAGGAACTCAATACTTTATTGGTGACTTTGATGGCAGCCAATTTACCCTAGATGAAGACTACCAACAACAACTGACCTCAACGCCAGCTGTATTTCCTGCAGGATTAAATTTTTCAGATTTTAAAAATGGCTTAAATAAGTGGCAAGTAACAGGCAACGCCTTTCATGTGGAAAGTGATCCGCAAGGAAACTCGGTGCTAAGTTCTTTTAACCAGTCGGACCAAGCCACCGGTACGGTATTGTCTCAGCCCTTTACGATCAATCATGATTATATCAATTTTAAAATAGCAGGCGGTAAGCATGAAAATAGCACTGTAATGCAACTATTGATCAATGATGAAGTTGTTAAAACGGCTAAAGGTAATAATTCAGGTAACATGATTGAGAGAGCTTGGGATGTTAGTAATCTTAAAGCTAAACAAGGACAAATTAAAATTATAGATACCGAGCAAGGTGATTGGGGGCATGTAAAAGTTGCTGATATTACGTTCTCTGATAAAGCAGCTAAAGCAAAGGTTGAGCCTTCAATATGGTTAGATTATGGTACAGATAACTATGCAGGGGTCACTTTTTCTGACACGCAAGATAACCGTCATCTATTTATGGGCTGGATGAGTAATTGGCAATACGCTAATGTAGTTCCAACAACCACATGGCGCAGCGCTATGACGCTTCCTAGAGAGCTTAAATTGGTTGAAACAGCAAAAGGGATTCGTGTAGCATCAGAGCCAGTTAAAGAGTTACAAGCATTGTTAAGTGAGCCTCAAGTTAAAACTAAGCTTAGCGGTAAAAGTAGATATCAACTAGATGAATTATTTAATATCACTCCAGGTCAGTTTAAATTTAGTTTTAATTTAAAAAATGACAAACAACAAGCTATTGATATTGTAATGAGCGCTGATTCAGGTGAACAGACAACGCTAAGACTTGATCCTATTAAGGGAGTTATGACCTTAGATAGAACTGAAGCGGGCTTAAGTCACTTTGAGCCGGGTTTTGCATCTATTCAAACAGCCCCGTTAGATGAAGGACTTGAACAGTATGACGTTGATGTTTGGATTGATAAAGCTTCTATCGAAGTGTTCGTAAATAAAGGAGTAAGTACGATGACATCGGTAGTTTTTCCAACGCAGGCTTATCATAATGTGAGTGTTAATGCGGCACAGGAAGTAACTCTGAGTGAAGTTCAATTAAATAATATTGTTGGGAAAAAATAATCTTCAATACGGCTCTAATATAATTTAGAGCCGTTACCTTTATCTGAGGCTGTGCCATATATGAGTAGCAACTACCGGCTATTAAGTGCAATTTTTTTCGTGTATTTCATGGCATGGTCTTTTTCATTTTCCCTCTTCCCACTTTGGCTTAGTCAAGAGGTTGGCCTCAATGGCAAAGAAGTAGGCATTGTCTTTAGTATAAATTCATTAATGGCTTTGTTTATTATGCCTTTCTACGGCATATTTCAAGATAAACTAGGGCTTAAAAAAACGCTTTTATACTTTATCGTTTTTTTTATGATGTTAATTGGCCCATTTGTTAATTATGTTTACCAACCCCTGTTACACAATTACTTTTACTGTGCAGTAGTACTAGGAGGAGTTGTTTTCTCATTCGCATTTTTAGCTGGGGTAGGGGTTTTAGAAAGTTATATTGATAAACAAAGCCGAATAGCTGATTTTGAATTTGGTAAAGCAAGAATGTGGGGGTCGTTTGGTTGGGCTTTAGCAAGTTATTTTACCGGACTGTCGTTTAACCTCGAGCCCAGTTTAAATTATTGGTTGTCTAGTATTGCTGCAGTTTGTTTAATTGGGCTGTTATTGTGTGTCAAAGTTAATAAGTTAAACCAAGAGGTGGCACAACCTCGTTTTATTTCGATACCTAGTCAATGTAAAGAGTTTTTTAAGATAGCGGGTCTTTGGCGCTTAAGTGTATTTGTGGTCGGGGTCAGCTGTATCTATGGGGTTTTTGATCAGCAGTTTGCAATCTATTACAGCACATTTTTCGACACGCAGGAGTTAGGGCGTGAATATTTTGGCTATCTAACATCAGTACAAGTCATTTTAGAAGCATTTGCTATGTATTTAGCCGTAAAATGGGTTAATCGGTTAGGGGTAAAGAGTTCGTTGCTATTAAGTGGCGTGCTAATGGCGTTAAGGATCTATTTTTCTGGCGTTGTTGAGGGTGCGTGGGAAGTCAGCTTTTTAAAGTTAATACATGCTATAGAGCTTCCTATGATGTTGATTGCTCTATTTAAATACATAAATATGCACTTTGAAGCTAAGTATTCTGCAATGATTTATATTATTGGCTTTCAATTCACGGTACAAGTTATGGCGTCTATATTGGCTATTATAGTGGGTGGTATATATGACCAGTTAGGATATGCTCTCACTTATCAATATTTAGGAATGATTGTGTGTGTGTTCATAGTGGTATCATGTTTTGTATTAAAAGCTGATATTGCTAAAAAGAATCTCGCTTGATCAACTTAAATGGTAAATGTTGATGCACAATATCTGTACGACATGCAATGAGATACTCCATAGCCCAGCGTCCCATTTCATGATGCGGTAACGCCATAGTAGTCAAATTCGGTTGTAATAACTCAGGAATACTGCCCCAGTTATCAAAACTGGCGATACCAATATCCTTACCTATAACCATGCCTTTATCATGAACCACAAAGTAAATCTCCATCGCCATTGGATCTTGTCCACATATTATTGCATCGGGCTTGAAGTTATCAATAATTCTGGCTGCAGACTCTCGAGAGGTTGAGCGCTCGACGCCATCGTTTTGCTTAATTATAACGGACTCTATTAGTAGGTCATCTAAGGGCAATTTATGTTGTTTAAATGCTTTTATAACCCCTTTTTTACGGCCTTTTGCCGCTATAATATCCTCATTTAAATTCAAAAATGCAATTCGACGATAACCTTGATTTATTAATGCAGTGGTAATTTCTTCTCCCGCTTGCACCTCATCTGGTACTACACACGGCAAGTTATCCTCAGCTGGGAAACAGTTGGCTAAAATTGTCGGTATTTTTTTCAGCTCATCAGCGACTTGGATTGCACGGTGATACATAGCTGAATAGATAACGCCTTCAACCCTGTATTCTAAGAGACTTTCTATAGCTCTATCTATACTTTCTTGAGTATCGTTCACATTTAGGATGAGTAGCTCTTTGTTTTTTTTCCATGCAATTTCTTGAGCGCCGCGGATAATATCAAAGGTATAGGGAACACTGAGCAGCTCATCGGCGATGATTGCATAAATATTGGATTTTTTCCGTCTTGTTAGGCTTGCAGCTCTGTTCGGGCGGTACCCTAGCTCTTTTATAGATTTGAGAACTTTCTCTCGGTTAGCATCCTTTACAGTCGAATCATGATTTACTACACGAGATACAGTTTTAAATGAAACACCAGCGTGGGCTGCTACTTGCTTAATTGTAACCATACTAAAATAATACCTCCTGTGAATAAAAAGAGTATACCAGCAGATTGGGTTTTATTTATATGTTTTTATGCTGCTTTTATAGTGAGTAATGAACATTTTATGCTGATCGAACTAAGGATTTACGGCGATTACTATTGACTTAAATCAACAAAGCAACATAGAAAAATAGGCATAATGTGCGGTTGAGGCTCACATCTAAAAACAAAAAAGTGTGTTAGGAATGTGTGCTACGATTTAATAAAAAATAGTGGTTTTTTATTAAACTAATGCGGCTTAAAAAATAGCCTGTAAATACTTTTTATTTTATTAACTCATTGTTTTAAATTAATTTTAATTGAAAGGGCTACAAAGTGGCTTTACTTATAAATAACAAGTGCATTAACTGCGATGTATGTGTAGATGAGTGCCCCAACCGCGCGATTTTCATGGGGTCAAAAACTTATCAAATAGACCCAGATAAGTGCACTGAATGTGTGGGGCATTACGATAAACCAACGTGTGTCATAGTGTGCCCTATTAATTGCATTAAAAGCGATCCTTTAAATAGGGAGTCACTTGAGCA
>PJEL010002398.1_pt1 | contig 17270 bp, 12 predicted proteins | sample 1853271 | NCBI WGS metagenome assembly PJEL01 (sample SAMN08108733, study PRJNA415343) | Invertebrate metagenome, whole genome shotgun sequencing project. | host: Globobulimina | place: Sweden: Gullmar Fjord | collected 2015-08
AGCTTCTGCGCCCATGGCGTACCAATATGCTTGTTGATTTGAGCCAATGTTAGTGGTTCGCTGCATTTGTAACTGCAAACGTGCTGTCATTTGCGTTGCTAGTATGGCAATTAAAGCAACAATGAGCATTACGGTAATTAAAGCGACTCCATTTTGCTGTTTAGCTTTAGCCATTAGTTATTCCTTGTCTTGCAGGCTATCACCAGCCACTAGGAATTGACGACGAATAACACCATAATCTGTGGTATCAAGTTCGATAGCAATGGCAGTCGGTAAGGTGTTTTTTTGTAAATTTTTCTGCCACTTTTTACCATCGTAAAATTCAAAATCTAATTTTTCTACTTGAGAAATTAACGGCCGAATTTTTGGTTCTTCTCCTAAGACCGCATCAACAAAGTTAAAATGTAAGCGCTCAAGGGCATTATCGTTTAATTGATAAGCAACCGATTGCACATCACTGCGCGGTAAGAGCAAGCCGGGGTTAGTCCAACCATGACGAACAAAGCCTATTGCTTTTTCATCACTAGAAAAGCTTTCGTTATCTGTGTGTAAAAAACCTTCTTGCGGCGTTTCACCATTAAATCGCATACTGCGCCGGGCAATTTGCAGCATATCGCGTTCAATCATTAAAAAGCCGCGTTGTAATTCATTAATTCTATCGGTGCGCTCTTTGGTAGTCGTATCGCTATTTAGCACTGTTTCAAAGATGCTAAAACTTGCCATGCTAATGACAGAAAATATTGCAATGGCTATCAAGACCTCTAGTAAAGTAAAGCCTCTCTCGTTACTTTTTAAAGGCAAGTTAGTTTGCTGCATAAGTTTATGATGCTTGGCTACTATTGTTTTCATTGAGCCTTCTTTGAGACGTAGGTCGTCAAACTAGTAAGCGCTGACCGGTCTTTTTCTTCAAGCCTTACTTCCATGACAATGGCTCGTAGATCTTTGTCAGTGGTTTTAAGCACCTTTTGTTGCCAAAACCATTCTTGTCCCGCAAGTTCAACTTTACCTTTTTTATTGTTTTTTGGCGGCCAAGTCGTATCTAAACTAGCTTCAACCAACTGATTTGAGGCAACCCAACTAGCAACAATTTTACTTTCCAAATGCCCCAAGTTTCGTGCATTGGTATCTGCAGTGCCTAAAATAGCAATGCCTGCGATAGAAAATACAGCCATTGCTAGCATCACTTCAATTAAGGTAAAGCCCTTGTTGAATTTTTTACGGGTATAATTAACGACGGTTAGCATTTTCTAGCGGTCCTTCTATCGTTAATGGCGTAGTGTAAATACCTGAAACCTTAAAAATGAGATCTTCACCTTGATCAAAGGCAAAATTAGCCAGTTCAAACGTTAAGCTAAATGGTGTGATATCGCCTCCTGAAAGAATATAGACCTGCGGGATGATTTTTTTCTCTTCTTCTTCCTCTTCGAAAAGGCTTTCATCGTCTTCGTTATTTAATAACGTAGGGTCAAATAGTAAAACATCTTCAATCGGTAAATCGTCAAGCTGCAAGACGACTTCAATACCTTCGGGCAAGGTAAAAGCTTCAAACATTGGCTTATCAACTATTGGTGACCAACGCACGCCATCATAACCAAGGAATTGATAGGTATTTTCATCAATGTACAAACCAAGCTCAATATTATTAAGCATGCCGTATTCAGCGGCGACATCAAAAATGCCCGCAAAGCGGGCACTACTTTGTTGCAATAACTGCTCAGGCTTATTACTAGAAAAATTAAACTGCACCGCAGAAACCATAATGCCGATCAAGACAATTACCAACATGACTTCAATAAGCGTAAACCCGTGATGCTTGCTATATTTTCTCAATAATAAATGGCCGTTTTTAATCGTCATAGTTAACAAGTCATCAATAAAAATTGGTTATTGATAATCACCTAAATTCCAATTACCAATATCATCGTCAGTACCTGCTTCGCCATCAGGCCCCATAGAGAAAACATCCATATTGCTGTTCTCACCAGGGTTAAGTAATTGGTATTCACTGCCCCATGGGTCATTAGGCAAACGTTTAACGTAACCATTTTCAGGGAAACGACGTGGTAATGGTTCAATGTCAGTTTCAGTCACCAAAGCTTCTAGGCCCTGCTCTGTACTTGGATATTTATAGTTATCCATTTTGTACATACTTAATGAGGTTTCCAAAGCTGTGATATCAGAAATAGCTTTTTGCATATTAGCGCGTTCTTGGCTGCCCATTAAATTAGGCACAACCATACTGGCTAAAATACCTAAAATGACAATAACCACCATAACTTCTAAAAGGGTAAAACCGCGAGTGCTTTTTATTGCTTTCATTTCTAACTTCCTATTAATGTATTTAACTGAAGAATGGGCTGTATATAGCCATTACGATGAATAATACGATGCCCGCCATAACCACCATTAATGCAGGTTCAAAAGCCTTTAATGATATATTTACGATGGCTTCAAACTCTTTATCTTGGTTGTCTGCGGCGCGACCTAACATATGCTCAAGTTGACCACTTTTTTCACCACTAGCAATCATGTGCAGCATCATAGGTGGAAAAAGTTTGGTTTGCTCTAATGACACTCGCAAACTTGCCCCTTCTCTGACTTTATCTGCTGACTCTTTGACACTTTGCTTGATGAAAAGATTATCTAAAACCTCACCAGAAATTTTCATACTCTCTAATAAAGGAACGGCGCTCGCGGTTAAAATGCTCAAGGTACGGGCAAATCTTGCGGTATTAATACTTTTTGCCACTTTACCAATACCTGGTAATGCTAGAAAATGCTGATGATAAGCGAATTTAAAACTCGGTTTTTTCAATAGCTGCGCCCAAAGAAACATTAAGGCCGCAACAAAAATGACAATAAATAAACCGTAATCACGCAAAAAGTCACTACTTGCGATCAACAATTTAGTTGTCCCGGGTAAACTTGCCCCCATATGCTCAAACTGACCGACTATTTTAGGTACTACCGCGGTTAATAAAATGGTGATAACCCCCGTAGCGACTATCGTCATAATAATAGGGTAAACCAGCGCTTGAATAAGTTGCGATCTTAATTGTTGTCGTTGCTCGGTATAATCAGCCAGTCGATCAAGTACTTTGTCGAGATGACCTGATTTCTCACCTGCAGCAACCATAGCGCGAAACAAGTGATTAAACACTTGTGGGAACTCAGCCATACTTTCCGCTAAGCTGTAGCCTTCAGTGACTTTAGTACGAACCGCCATCACCATACTTTTTAATGAATTTTTATCACATTGCTCACCAACCGCCATTAGCGATTCTTCAATTGGCAAACCAGATTCAACCAAAGTTGATAACTGACGGGTGATCAGCGCTAGTTCTGTTGCTGATATTTTTTTACCACCGCCGAATCTCGACTTTTTAGCTTCTTGTTTGCTTTTTTGTAAACTCGCCGTGACTTCAATTGGCATTAGCCCTTGTTCACGTAGCAAGCTGCGAACATGTCTTGGCGTATCCCCTTCAATCACACCTTTTTTGTTCTTGCCACGGCTATCAACCGCTTGATAATCAAATGCTGCCATAATTTACAATTTAATTTATAACCTAGTTAGTCTTCACGAGTGACACGTAAAACTTCTTCAATAGTTGTTTCACCGCGCATGACTTTATCAAAACCATCACGACGAATACTCGGTGTTGTTTTACGAATGAATTTTTCGATAACTTGTTCACCTTTACCGTTATGAATCAGCTCTCGCACTTTATCATCAACAACAATCAGCTCATGGATACCGGTTCGGCCTCTATAACCTTTGAAATTACATTCTTCACAACCCACGGCTCTAAAAATTGGTGCTTGATCATCCTCAGGAAGCTGCAATAAACGACGCTCTTCTAGAGAAGTGGCACAACATTCACGACAATGTGGACACAAAGTTCGCACTAAGCGTTGCGCTAATACTCCAAGTAGACTCGACGAAAGTAAGAAAGGTTCAACGCCCATGTCTTCCATACGGGTAATAGCGCCAGCGGCGGTGTTGGTATGTAAGGTTGAAAGCACTAAGTGACCCGTCAAACTGGCTTGAACACCAATTTGGGCGGTTTCTAAATCTCGAATTTCACCAACCATCACCACATCAGGATCTTGGCGCAGTATCGCACGCAAACCTCGAGCAAAAGTCATATCCACTTTGGTATTGACCTGCGTTTGACCAATACCTGTAATAGCGTATTCAATTGGGTCTTCTACGGTTAAAATATTACGTTCTTTACTATCAATTTGGCTTAAGCCAGCATACAAGGTGGTACTTTTACCTGAGCCTGTTGGTCCTGTCACTAAAATAATACCATGCGGTTTTTCGATTAATTCCGAAAAGCGCGCTCTATTACCATCTGTCATCCCTAAATCTTGCAAATCAAGTCGGGTAGAGTTTTTATCTAGTAAGCGTAATACCACACGTTCACCATGGCCTGTTGGCATAGTAGAAACACGAACATCTACCGCTCGACCCGCAATTTTTAGCGAAATACGACCATCTTGTGGAATACGTTTTTCAGCGATATCGAGCTTTGCCATAACCTTAATACGAGAGACCAACAACGATGCTAATTTACGGTTAGGCTTTAAGACTTCACGTAAAACACCGTCAACGCGAAAACGAATTTGTAACGACTCTTCAAAAGTTTCAATATGAATATCAGAGGCATTTTCTTTAATTGCCTCACTTAACATGGCATTGATCAATTTAATGATCGGTGCATCATCTTCATTTTCGAGTAAATCTTCAGTTTCAGTCATTTCATCAGCAAGCGAATACAAATCAACTTCGTTACCAATATCTTCCATCATTTGCTGTGCTTCAGAAGAGTCACGTTGATACGCAATCGTCAGCAGCTGTTCAAACTCTTCCGCCGTTTTCACTTCGATTTCAAAGGGCGACTTTAGTACTCGCCTAGCTTCGAGTAAAATTTCAGCGTTCAAGGTCTCGACACAAACTAAGCGTAAACCATTATCATCTTTTTCAATAAGCACGCTATGGCGCTTAGCAAAACCAAATGGTAAGCGAAAACGGAGGTTTTCCTCCGCAATCATGTCGCAATCACTGTTGATTAACTGTTGTTCGTTATCAGCTTCGCTGGCGGCAATAAAAGCCTGTGCTTGAGAATCAATATCACTCATGACTAATCATCTTTATTCGTAAATGTTTTTTTCTCTTCTACTTTTTTCATATGCTCTTCAAATGATGGCGGCAGTGATAATTCATCATTCCATTCAGGTAAAATAGGTAGTTTTTCATCATCCATTAGTTCTAAGCCAGCCTCGCGACTTGCCATTTCTTCTGCGCGAATATAGTTGTATTTTTCTTTACTTAAATCATTCATTAACTGACCATCACGAATAATAGTCGGACGTAAAAACACCATTAAATTACGCTTACGCTTAGTGTTGCTGGTTGATTTAAATAGATGGCCAATAATTGGAATATCACCTAATAACGGGACTTTTTGCACACTTTCTTGTACATCTTCGTCAATAAGGCCGCCTAAAATGACTGTAGCGCCATCATCCGCCATCACGGTAGTTTTAATTTCACGTTTATTAATCGAGATATCAACACCGGTAGCGCCACTAACCGACGAAACTTCTTGTTCAATGGTTAATTGCACACCACTACCTTCATTAATTTGTGGTGTTACTTTTAGCTTGATACCGATTTCTTGGCGCTCAACGGTTTGGAATGGATTGCTGTTATTACTACCAGTTTGCGCCCCCGTAATAATCGGCACTTCTTGACCAACAATAAAGTATGCTTCCTCATTATCAAGCGTGGTAATACTTGGCGTAGATAATATGTTCGAGTTGGTATCTGAACTTACCGCTTGTAAGACTGCGCCCCAGTCACCTTTAACAATCCCAAACAGTGTTCCGCTCACAGAACCTAAAACATCAGCAGCTAAGCTGTAATCACCTTTAATATCATTTTTTGTATACTCATCGCTAATTAATTTACCTGTCTCAGAAGAATAAACTGCTGGAACAATATCACCTTTCGTTGTTTTAGCTGCTTCTGCCGCGGCTGCAATTGAACTAATTGGAGCAACACCGTTGGTAAATTGCGTCATAGCCCCAGATTCGTGGTACCACTGAACCCCTAAATTAACGCCATCACCTTCAAAAACTTCAACAATAATCGCTTCGATCAGTACTTGTGCTCGGCGAATATCCAATTGACGAATGACCGCTTCAAGTGAACGCAACATATCGGGTTGAGCCGTAATAACCAAAGTATTAGTATCTTCATGCGCGTCAATACTTACATTTCTGGTTTTGCTACTTTTAGAGCTTTTTTTCGAGCTTGAACTATCAGACTCAATCGACTTACTCACGCCCTCTAATACTTTAACCATGTCTTCAGATTTAGCGTATTTCAGATGATAAACACGAGTATTACCATTAGACTCTAGTTCACTATCCAAACGCGACACTAATCTTGCCACTCGCTCGCGAGCTTGTATTTCACCACTGACAATAACGCTATTGGTACGTTCGTCGGCAACAATCTTGGGGATTAAAAACGTTGGAGTACCCGCCGATTTACCTTGGCTAGATTTATTCATCGCTTCAATGATACGCACCATTTCACCGGCGGAAGCATATTTAAGCTTAATGATTTGCACATCATGATCACCGGCTTTATCAACACGCTCAATAATTTTTACTAAGCGATTCACCACTGCCGCGGTGCCCGTAAGCATAATAACGTTGGCAGGGTCGTAGTTGACCACATTGCCACCACCGGCTTGGTCTGATAATTGACGCAGCAATGGTGTTAATTCACGTACGGTAACATTTTTAACTTCAACAACCCGAGTCACCATTTCATCACCAACACCTGGGTTTTCATTACCCACAACAGGGATTGATGAGGTTTTTGCATCTTTATTACGGATGATTTTGACAACATTGTTGTCCATTTCTACTGCGGCAAAACCATAAACTTCAAGCACATTTAAGAAAAATTGATAATACTGTTTTTCAGTTAACAAGTCGTAACTGCGAACATTAACTTTGCCACGAACGTTAGGGTCAACGATCATAGTTTTCTTTAAGTTCTTACCAACAATATTGATAAATTCTGCTATTTCAGTGCCTTTAAAATTTGGTGAGTAGTCAGCAGCATGAACATGCGCTGAAAGTAAAACACCATTTAGCATCACGGCAGTAACAACCCCGGTAAGGCTTTTTTTATACCAAGGAGCGCTTAATAATTTGCGCATCTATTATTCCTTTTTATTCTAATTGTCGATACTGAAAAGTATTTCGGTAATTTCATCATTACGATTGAGCAACAATGAAACTTCTCGTTCTGTTTTTAAAGATTGCAGCGCTTGGGCTGCTTCTCTGGGCTCTGTTAAATTAAAACCATTCATTTGCACTGCCACATCACCATTCTTAAGACCGGCACTTTGGAAAAAAGTTGGATCTTTTCCTGGCATTAATCGATAGCCAGTAATTTTGCCATTCTCACGCTTTGGTGAAATCTTTAAATAGTCAGTAATTTTACCAGGGTCATCATCTAAATCTCTTCTTAATGACTTAGTACTTTGAGTAAGTGCTTTGTTATTTCGTTGATCGACAATATTAGGTGAAGAAAACCTTTTAGCAGGCGCTTTCTTACTAGGCCTTTGTGCTTTATTCGTTGGTTTGATCGCCTTAACATTTTTACTAAAATCTATGCCTTCGATCATTAATGTCTCTAGTCGGCCAGAAACTTTTAGCAGTACTCGATCATTAAAAACTTGCTCTAAAACCGCACGAGTACCTTTAATATTTTCACCAATACTATAGGTTTCTTGCTTACCTGAACTTTCTATAATGGCTGCTGAAGTTGCCTTGTCGCTACTCGCCACCACGCCCGTTAAGGTTAATTTCAATCGTGTTTCTGGAGCATCTTCAATAACTAACTCTTCAACTTTTTCAATATTCTCTTGAGAAAAAGCACCAAACAAATTAAGTGCTTCAATGGCTTTAACATTGAACTGCTTGGGCATTGATGCTTGAGTAGATTGTATTCCATTGGCTTTTAGTACCGAGGTGTTACTCTGCTGCGGTACTGCTAACCAGGTAATTTGAGCAAATAGATAGGCAATATATGTAAGCAACAGAAAAATAACCACTTGAGTCATTTTTCGTTGGGGAAGCTTAGACAGTTGATCAAACATATTTGATAAGTTATTCATTAATGACATTTTATAATAATTTTATTGTCTGGGAATTTTAATTCACTTCGATGATACTTGACCGAGCGCTTGGCAACAAGACGTCATATTATTTTTTAGCTATAATCAGTTAAAAAAATGTAACTGAATGCAATCTAGCTAGCGTAAGCATTGCCTTTATGCTAACTTTCGCCATTTTTATAGCATCGACACAGAGTAAAAGCAAAGCCATGGACAAATCGAGCGACAATAGTGCAGAAAACAAACAATCTACACGCTTAGATAAATGGTTATGGGCCGCACGCTTTTATAAAACTCGTGCAATTGCAAAACAAATGATTGATGGCGGAAAGGTTTTTTACAACGGCCAACGCAGCAAATCAGGCAAAACCGTTGTATTAGGCGATCGTGTAACGCTACGCCAAGGGTTTGAAGAAAAACATGTCATTGTGATCGCATTGGCTGATAGAAGGCGAGATGCCACTTTTGCTCAAACACTGTATCAAGAAACTTCTGAAAGTATTCAAACCCGAGAAAAAAACAACTTAGCTCGCAAGCAAGGCATCTTACTTAGCCCGGCAAGCGAAACAAAACCCGATAAAAAACAACGTCGACAAATTCGACATTTGAAAGAAAGGATTTAGACAGTGACCAGACAAACTGACGTATTAAATCGCTATTTATTTGATAACCTGCACGCCCGAGGTGAGTTGGTAAATTTAAAGCAAACATTTCAAGATATCGTAGCCCCGCATGATTACCCTACTGGCGTTAAACAATTATTGGGAGAGCTGGTTGCTGCGACTTGTCTATTAACAGCAACATTAAAGTTCGAAGGCGAAATTGCTGTACAACTACAAGGTGATGGTCCAATAGGTTATATGGCTGTGAACGGCAACCACCAACAAGAAATGCGCGGTATTGCTCGTATGGCAAGTGAAACCAGTGCCACAACGTTAAAAGAGCTGATTGGTAAAGGTAATATGGTCATCACCATTCGCCCTAGTAGCGGCGAACCATATCAAGGTGTAGTTGCACTTGAGCAAGAAACCTTAGCTGAGTGTCTAGCACATTATTTTGAAGTTTCAGAGCAAATCCCGACTAAAATTTGGCTCTACACCAACAACGATATCACGCAAATCGCCGGTAGTTTAGTGCAACTAATGCCAGACGGTGAAGATAAAGAAAAGCAACAGGCCGATTTTGAGCACTTATGCCAACTAACCAATACAATTAAAAATGAAGAAATATTTTCACTTGATAGCGAAGCCCTACTGTATCGTCTATACCATCAAGAAAAAGTGATATTATTTGAACCGCAAAACGTCAGCTATAAATGTAGTTGTTCAGAAGAGAAGTGCTTAAGTGCTATTTCACAGATAGAACCAAGTGAACTAGAAAACATTATTGCTGAGCAAGGCAATGTTTCAATGACTTGCGATTATTGTATAACAACCTATAAATTTGAGCGTTCTCAATTAGCCCAGTTTATTGATGATGTAGCGCACTAAAAAAGCACTATTTCATCTAATCATGACTCCCCCATATCAAATATAAAATGGCTTGCAATAATTATTGTAGGCTATGCTTTTCTTAAGCAATACCATATCTCTTACATGTCCAGTTTTCGTGTTTAAAAAAGCATTTTTGTAAACTCTATTTGCCATATAAATATCTCGGCCACAAGCGACCCAGTTTTAATACAACCAAAGCTTTATCGTTTACGATAAAGCTAACGAAAACCTTGAAAACACAAGTACAGGAAAATCTCGACAGGGCTACGCCCTATCAACACTATCCAGCACGGGGCAAGCCTCCGAGATTTACGCTTCGCTAGTTAAAATCAAACTATCATTAAACAGTCATCACATTGGCATAAGTTATTTACATTTTCTTTACATGTGCTATGTTGAGCAGTCGCATTCTTGCGTTTCTAGAATTATAAAATCAGCAAAATTGTTATAAGCAGTTTTTTGCTCAATAAAAAGTAATAATCAGCACAACTATATGTGCACTTAGGGAGGTTCTTTGTGAATAACAAAGTAACAATAGCTGTTTCTACAGCACTATTATCGATGGCGACCTTGCAAGCTTCAGCTAGTACAGTTCCAACACAATATTCAGCGCAGTCATTAAAGTCAGTTGCACCAATATCAATTAATAAAACGGGGCAATACAACAAAAAACAAACTAAAAAATTTCGAGCCGAAAGAGAATTAGATAACAGCACCTATACTTATATTGTTCGTCTTAAAGATCAACCTATCGCTACATACGATGGTTCAGTTGCTGGTTTAACGGCCACTAGCCCTCAAATTGCTAAAAAATCTCTTTTCAAATCATTAGCAAATAGTAAGAAAAGCTCACAAGAAATCAGAAAAGAGCTGCGCTTAGATTTAGATGCGCCAGAATCTGTGGCATACAGTAATTATCTAGAAACTAAACAGCAAAGTTTTCTGGGTAAGGCAGCAAGTAAATTAGGCGCCGATCTAAACGTAGTTTATAAATATAAAAACGCTTTTAATGGTATGGCATTGCGTTTATCACAAGCCGAAGCCGAAGCAATTTCAAAATTAAGTGATGTTGCCTATGTTGAACGTGAGCGTATTGAGTATGTAGATACCGATACCGGCCCCACGCATATTGGTGCTCCACAAGTTTGGAATGGAGAAGGTCAAAGTGCAGTAAATATGGGCGAGGGTGTCATTATCGGTGTCATTGATAGTGGTGTAAATACAGATCATGATTCATTTGCCGATATTGGTGGTGATGGTTACGACCATACCAACCCTCGTGGCGCAGGTAATTATGTCGGTGATTGTGCAGGTGATTTTGCCGAATTGTGTAACGACAAACTCATTGGTGTACGTTCATATTCAGTTATTACAGATATCTATGATGACACCACTGTCTTTGGTGATAACCCTCCAGCCAAAAATGGTGAAGATTATGGCGGACACGGCTCTCATACTGCAAGTACCGCGGGCGGCAATATTTTAAAAAATGTCCCTATGGTCGACCAAGAAATTGGTAAGGAACAAAGTGACGGAGTTAATTCAACCGGCTTTGAATTTGGCCAAATATCGGGCGTAGCGCCGCATGCTAACATTATTTCTTATCAAATCTGCCGCCCAGGAAATAGAGGCTCTGATGGAGCACCATCTGATACATATAATGGTTGTAGTGGCACTGCAATTCTTGCTGCATTAGACGATGCAATAACTGATGGTGTTGATGTTCTCAACTACTCTATTAGTGGTGGCGGTAATCCTTGGGTAGATTCGACTGAGTTGGCCTTTTTAGCGGCACAAGAGGCAGGGATTTTTGCGGCAGTGTCTGCTGGTAATAATGGCCCAGAAGCACAAACAACAGTAAAAAACTCTCCATGGTATACGGTTGTTGGTGCCTCAACTCATGGCCGTGAAGTTGCTTTTGAAAAAGAAATAGGCTCATTTACAGGCGGTGATAGCGAATTAGCTGCTATTGATGGTAACAGTGCTTCAGGTGGTGTTACGGCTAAAATTGTATGGGCCGGTGACTACACTAACTCAAATGACCCTGATGGCGATCCTGCACAATGTTTGCAAGCATTCCCAGAAGGAACTTTTAATGGTGAAATCGTTGTTTGTGATCGTGGTGCAATTGCTCGTACACAGAAAGCTGTCAATGTTGCTGACGGTGGTGCAGGTGGTTACGTACTTGGTAATATCGATGGAGGTTCTAACACTATCGGTAACGACGTTTATGTGGTTCCCGGTATTCACATCAACAACGAAAATGCCAATACTTTACGAGCATGGTTAGCTAGTGGGGCAGATCATATGGCAACCATTACCGCAGCTGATGGCGGCTTAAAAATAGGCCAATCCGATGATATGGCTGATTTTTCATCACGAGGAAGTAATGTTCTTGCCCCTGATATAATGACGCCATCAGTTACAGCACCAGGGGTCTCCATTTATGCTGCATATGCCGATGAGCAATATGGGCATGACGTTATTCCTCCTGATCCTGCGGATTACGCTTTTTTACAGGGTACATCAATGGCAGCGCCTCATACAGCAGGCGCTGGTGCGATATTAAAATCGGCGCATCCAACCTGGACACCTGACAACATTCGTTCAGCATTAATGCTAACGGCAGTTACAGATGTTCGTAAAGAAGATGGTGAAACGCCTGCTGACGTATTTGATATGGGCTCAGGTAGTGTTCGTGTAAATCTAGCACACAAAACCGGTCTTTTGATGAACGAAACGGCAGCAAACTATACTGCTGCGAATCCAGCCTTAGGCGGTGATCCTAAAACATTGAACATTCCTTCAGTTTCAAATGCGAACTGTGTTGGTTTATGTAGCTGGACTCGTACAGTTACAGCCACAACTTCCGGTACTTGGTCTGTTGAAGGCACTTCTATTTCAGAAGGTTTAGTCATCACAACTACACCAACGAGCTTTACACTTACTGAAGGTGAAAGTCAGACCATTACAATTAATGCGGATGCCGTTAGTGCAGAAAGTGATGCATGGGCATTTGGTCATGTTGTAATGACTTCAAGTGGTTACCCAACAGCACGCATCCCTGTAAGTGTGAAAGCTTCAAATGGCAACATTCCTGATAAAGTTTCTTTCGAAGCAAATCGTAATGTTGATAGTATGTTGATTGAAAATTTAATGGCTATTGAGATTACTGAGTTTACTAGTCGTTCGTACGGTCTAACTAAAGCAGATCAAACGGAAGCAACACTGACAGTCGATAGTGATAACAGTGCCGCTTACGATGACTTAACTGACGGTATTAATGTTACTATGCATATGGTTCCAGAGGGAGCTAAACGCTTTGTTGCAGAAATACTAGCATCAGCTTCTCCAGATTTAGATCTACGTGTAGGTTTAGATGCAAACGGGGATGGTATTCCTCAAGAAGATGAGCAAGTAGGTATCAGCGCTACAGGCACTGCACTTGAAAAAGTCGCTCTGACTTTACCAGAAGCTGGAAGTTACTGGGTTGCAGTACAAAATTGGGCGGCTTCAGAAGAAGGTGCTGCCGATGCTTATACTCTAGCAACGGCTGTTGTTGATGGTGAGATTAAAGATAACCTTATAGTTGAAGCAGACGCTGCAATTGCTGCATTAACTGAGTTTGATATACGCTTTAAATGGTCATTAGATGATGGCATGAAAGGTGATATGTATTATGGTGCTGTGGATTTAGGTACTAGCTCAGATAAAGCAGGTAATTTAGGTCTGGTATCCGTTGATTTAATGCGTGGTATGGATGATGTATCTATTGCCAATAATGCTGACGCATACATGGAGCGCAATGATCGCATAGATTATGCAATTTCTGTTCTTGCAAATGTAACACCAGGTGACCGCACTTATACAGTTAAAGCAACTATTCCTGCAGGTATGACGCTTGATGAAACTTCAGTTACCGATAATGCAGTAATTAATGGTAATGATATTACTTGGACTGTAGTTCAAGAGTCATTATTTGGTGTTGAACCTTCTTATAGTAAAACAACAAATGCTGACGACGCAACTTGTGCATTACCAAACTTTGGCCAAGGTGGTGGGTACATTGATTTAGTTTCTTTGAACGCTACGCTTTTACCAGGTGCGCTTGCAGGTGATAATGTTGAAGCTAAATTTAATGTTCCAGCTAACTTTTTAGGCAAATTATATGATTCAATCAACGTTTCAGATGATGGATTCATTTACTTTAGCGGCAGTCGTGGTGCAAACCCTAAGATCAATCAATTGCTACCTAATGGTGCTGAAGCGAACAATTTAGTTGCTCCGTTCTGGCGTGATATGCAAATTGTTTCGTCAGCAACTTCTGGAGTTACTACTGCGACAGCCGGTGCAGGTACAACCATTATTGAATTTGATAATATGAGACATTTTGATTTCCATAATGGCGATGCAAGTGTTTCTGATACTCTCGATTTTGAAGTTGTTTTTGATAACACCACCGGTGATATTAAATTTGCTTACGATAATGTTACCCATGTGAAAGGCGCTAGCTTAGGTGTTACTGTTGGCCTTGAAAACTCAACAGGTACATCAGGCCGCACAGATATCTATGCAGCGTCACCATATACTGGTGGTCAAGCTGGATCTGTAGGCGACTTTAGTGATATTGAGTCAGGTTTAATTATTTGTTATAAATTAAACAAAGTGTCGACTGATGCAAAAATGCTCAAGTTCTCTGCTGAAATTGCAAATGATTTCGCTGGTGGACCTATTGATGTTGCACTTTCAAGTACAACTGATGATGTAAATACTGAAGAAACAGTCAGTCAGTCAGGTGCTGCGTTCCAAGTCGAAGGCGCTCCTACAGCTGTAATTACAGGTGCTACAAATGTTGTCGAAGAAGCAAGTGTTCAACTTAGCGGTTCAAGCTCTTCAGATCCTAATGGCGATACGCTTTCTTATACATGGGTACAGTTAGCAGGTACTCCAGTTAGCTTTAGCGAAAATTCAGATTCTATTAGCTTTCAAGCACCTAAAATAGTCAATGACGAAACGATGTCTTTTCAATTGACAGTAGACGATGGCAAAGGCAATTCAGCTATAGCCGTTACTTCAATATCAATTGTTAACAAAAAAGAAAGTGGTTCATTCGGTTGGTTAATGTTGTTACTAACTCCTATGTTATTTACTCGTCGTAAAAAAGCATAGTTTCATAGTTTAGGTTTCTCATAACCTTAAAAGCAAAAGCCATCAACATACCGTTGATGGCTTTTTTAATATTCGCTGATTTATCCTTCGACCTTTAAATCTTCACCATGACAAATTAATCCATTAACATTGACTTTCACATTAACAAGTATTGCCTCTTACACTGATAGTCATGCAGGCCTGCAGTAAGATTCAATTTTATCAGACTAATTAAAGCATGGTTTATGCTGCAATCATCTATACCCAAGCCACTTGAAAATGCAGTTTCAGCGTTAAGCTAGGAAATCAGCGCAAGGCGCAGCACGCAGGTAATGGTTACTCCCTTACCAAGTACTGCAACGCTGAACTGGTTTTCTAGCTTAGCGCCCGTAGGGCAAGGCGATAAAGGGTCATCTCCGACGTTATTGATTTCGATAATGGAACAACCATTCTCTTCAACCAATGCCTTGGTGCTAACCCTTTTTCGACTTGCTGAATCCTGTATTTTCAAGTGGCTTGGGTATATGCAATGAAAATGCCTTTATAAGCATCAATAACAATCACTATTGGCAGTAATAAAGGCTAATTACTCTCTCAGCGCCGCTGCCTTAACACTATTCAAAGTAGCGTAAATGGTAGAAGCAAGCCAACGTATAGGCAATAAAAAAGCAGGACTGATCACTCAGCCCTGCTTTATATAAAACTAACTTGAAAGCTTAGAAATGTATTGTTGTACCAACAAATACGCCATCAAATTCAATGTTAGTGTACAAGTCATTTAAGTCTTCTAAATCCAACTTAACTGAGCGGTAACCAGCATTAACATCAACATCTATTAGCATGTTATCGATAAGTTCATAGCTTACGCCAACTTCATAGTCATAAAGCGTATGATCATCAAATGATAAGAAATTACCTTGTGCGTAAAGGTTTAAACCTGTTAACGGCAAACCTACGTTGGTTGCTACATATAGCATAGGCACAACATCAGTGACGGCAATTGTAGATGATAATATTGAGGTATTTGAGCCAGAAGTAATCTGTGTTGAAACGGTCACGTCACCGTCAAAATCACGTGCGGTAATACCAAAATCAAATGACAATAAGTCATTATCAAATAACTCATAATATAAAGTGTAATCAACGTAACTTACATTGAAATCAGCATTTACATCAGCACCATTAAGAAATGTTTCACCGTCAAATTTAAAGTCACTTGTAAGCTTTGCCATACCATTAGTTTCTAATGATGTTGAAGCAATACGAGCATTTGGAATTAATGGCAATGGGTGTTCAAAAGCAATAAAAAAACTATTTTGCTTTTCGCCGACTAAATTGAAATCAGTTTGAGAGCTGCCGTCACCGAATGTGCCTGAAGCTTGGTTGTCCCATATTTGGCCACCTAAATAAATACCTAAGGCATCAGCTTGTACATTAGTTGATAAAACCGTGGCAAGTGCAGCCGCTAACGCTATTTTCTTCATGTTTTTTACCCTTGACTCAATAAGTCGTTTAAATCAATCAGTGCAGCATTTGCACGTGATATATAATTTGCCATTACCAAAGAATGATTCGCCAACATGCCAAAACCATCACCATTTAACACCATTGGGCTCCAAATTGACGCTTGGCTCGCTTCTAATTCTCTAATAATTTGTTGAACGCTAACTTTAGCATTTTTCTTTTCTAGTACGTCATTAAAATCTATTTCTATCGCTTTTAAGAAATGTAATAAAGCCCAGCAAGCGCCACGCGCTTCGTAAAATTCATTATCAATTGTCCACCAGCTGGTTTTTATTTGCATGCTAGCGGCTGTGTTTGTAGATTGCTGCGCAACACTATCACCTGCAAGGTCGATATTAATCTGGTCACGACCAACACTGGCACTTAAGCGCTGCGAATAGCTACCTAAACGTTTTGTCGCTTCTTGGATCCAAGCACGTAAATTGTCTGAACGGGCATAAAACTGCGCTGATTGGTTATTTACCTGAGTTAATGCCGTGCGGTAAGCATATAGCTCATCAATTGCTTTTTGATATTGCCCCTCTGCACTTGGAATAGCCCAACTGGTATGGTCAATATTAAATTGTGGTTGCGCTACTTTTAAATTCTTATTTTCGGCTGACTGAGACTGCGAACGGCTAAACTCTTGACGCATAACCAACGCCATATCCCTAACCATTTCCAATGCGCCAAATTCCCAAGCAGGAATATTGTCTAAAAGCACTGACGGTGGAATAGCATCATTTGCTAAGTAACCACCCGGTTTATTTAATAAGGTTTCAGTCACTCGAATCAAAGCCGTTGTCGTTGTATAGCCGACAACGGGTGCAACATTTTCAGCAGTCGCTGCTTTAGTCACTTCCGCACGAATATCTAATTGATCAGGCTCAAAGCTCCAATAAACACCAAGATAATATAGGAA
>PJEL010002399.1_pt1 | contig 17269 bp, 15 predicted proteins | sample 1853271 | NCBI WGS metagenome assembly PJEL01 (sample SAMN08108733, study PRJNA415343) | Invertebrate metagenome, whole genome shotgun sequencing project. | host: Globobulimina | place: Sweden: Gullmar Fjord | collected 2015-08
CGGATTGCTTTGCCTGTCAATGGTGTGGTGATTCACGGTGTGCGTTATGTCGTGGGCCGTGCAACGGTGGAAAGAAGAATAGTCATTCCACATCAGCATGTCGTAAGACTAAGTCACCGCATGAAAAAAGATGATTTTATCCGTGGGTGGGTCAAAAATGTAAGCACTTTTCATGATTTCTACATCTGATTAATGTCGGTATTGTTTGCAGCTTGAGTAGTGGCTACTTGGGCAACGATTCTGACAATTGCTATATCAGAACAATCTGCCTAGCAGGGCAGGGATCGCTGATTCAGTTCTCAGTATGCGCTCTCCCATGCTTATCGAGGTAAATCCACATTCTACTAACTTTTCAATCTCATAAGGGATGAACCCTCCTTCAGGCCCAACAGCAAGGGTTATGGGTGTTGTAACTCCTTTGGGACATTCATTTTCTGCGATCGGATGTGCGACGAGCGGGGTTGTGCCTTTGATGATGGAGCCAAGCTCATCTTCTACAAACGGTTTGAACAGGGGCTTTTTTATAATGATAGGAAGAACGGTGTCTTTTGACTGTTCAAGTCCTAGGATCGACTGATTTTGAAGGTTCTCCTCTGAGAGTCTCGGGCTCTGCCAGTAGCTTTTCTCGACCCGGTATGCGTTTATCAGCCAAATGTTTTGTACTCCCATTGAGACGGCTCCGAGAATGATCCTGTTGAGTACTTTTGGCCGGGGGGTGGCTAATATAAGATTAATAGGGAGTTTTTCAGGAGGCTGCTGATTAAGGACGATCTCCATCTCAAGCAGCGTATCATCAATGCCTGTCACAGTGCCGGTCCCGATTCTGTCATTTACGAGTCCTACGGAGAGTTTGTCACCGGGAACTGCGCGGTGTATTTTCATGACATGCTTTAGTCTTCGACCACGGAGTCGGACTTGGTTTGTACCATCTATGAAATCTTCTTTGAAAAGCAGTATTAGGTTCATTTGCGTTTATTCTAAATTAACTACAGAAAAAAGATAACCACTTGTCACTTTATCGTCACTATTAGCACAAGTTGTCAGTTTTCTGCCCTACATATTTAAGACCATTCAGTGCATTTCGTTAAAGTTTAGCATGTTAAAGCCGATAATAAAGTGGTATTAATATTGCACTCTGTTAGTCGATTTTAACTTTATATAGTATGGAGGAATAGCATGTCTGATATTTACTCAAAGAAACGCTGGACAGTGTTGGCAGGGGCTTTAATTGTTCAAATAGTCCTGGGAACTGTCTATGCGTTTAGCGTTTTCGTAAAACCACTTGAACTGGAATTTGGCTGGGACCGGACTGCCACCCAGCTTGCATTCTCGTTTGCACTTGTCACCTTTGCCGCTGTCATGATACCGGCGGGGCGCTTGCAAGATCGTATTGGTCCGCGCAAGGTCGCTTCTATTGGAGGTGTATTACTTGGACTTTCTTTTTTGATTGGCTCGGTGCTTGTAGCGGAAAGCCGTCCCTGGGCACTTTATCTGACTTATGGAGTATTAGGCGGTGCGGGTATTGGGTTTGCGTATGTATGTCCGATTGCTTCATGCATGAAGTGGTTCCCGGATAAAAAGGGACTTGTCACAGGCCTTTCCGTTGCCGGGTTCGGAGCGGGTGCGCTATTTTTTGCCGGACCGGCTTCAATTCTTTTACTGCCGCCCGGAACAGGTGCGGATGCGATGGGACTCTCAGATATTCTCCTTGTCGCCCTTGGAGTTACACAGGGTAGCGGCTTTGGAATCGGGTGGCAGACCTTTTTTGTTTTCCACGGCATTACCTGCGCAGCGCTCGTTATTTTGGGAGCATCTCTTCTTAGCAATCCACCGGCTGGCTGGCATCCTTCGAATACAAAAGGGAATGCTGTGCAGAGCAAACCTGCAGTTGATATACAGTGGAAGGAGATGCTGAATACTCCTCTGGCGTGCATGCTCTGGCTTACGTTCATCTTCGGGGCCACATCTGGTCTTATGGCGATTGGCCAGTGGAAGCCACTTATGGGAGCTATATTACAAGGAAAGACGTTTGCGCCGGAATGGATGGGTACGTTCGGACGTTTTGTAGAACCTATAGGAATCCTCGCGATTTTCAATGCTCTGGGCCGGATCTTCTGGGGTAAAGTTAGTGACTTAATTGACAGGCCGAGGGCAATGATGATCATGTTCCTTGGACAGGGCATGGCCTTTATGATGCTTGTTAGTGTTCAGTCGCACTTTGCGGTATTTCTCATATCAGCTCTTGTCGGGTTGAATTTTGGCGGCATCTTTGCGCTCTTCCCATCGGCAACTGCAGACTACTTCGGCACTAAGAATATTGGAATGAACTACGGCTGGATATTTACGGCTTACGGTGTTGCAGGTATACTCGGTCCGGTTGTCGGAGGAGTACTGTTTGATGCGACCCAGGCCTATGTCATAGCATTTGTATTTGCCGGTATATTATGTTTCGTTGCAGCAGCAGGATCGGTTGTAATCTGGAGCCTTGCGAGGGCTAGAGAACAAGTACTGCCACAGGCTGTGGAACATGCAAGTGCGAACCTGATGCCGGATACGGAGACGTTTCCTGAACTCGAAGAGATGCCTACTCCTTCAATGAACAAGGCATACGCCACTGAAGGTAGCTGAATGAACTGAATAATAAGTTGGAAGTACTCTGACTATTTAAAAAAAGGACAGCTTTGCTGTCCTTTTTTTGCTTATTGAATTGAATAGTTTTCACCCTGTGAAGTAGGCACTAATAGCTTTTTACTTAAATATCTTCTGAAAGAATTTCTGCATATCCTCCCAGGCTTTTTTATCAGCTTCTTTGTTATAGCCGAGATGCATCTTGAAATCTTCTTTCCTGGTGTCAGCATGTGTGTTTGCGAATCCGTGTTCTGCATCCGCATATTCGAGCAGTTCATAATCGGCATTTGCTTTTTTCATTTCAATTTTAAATGAAGAAATGTTCTGAACGGTCACATACCAGTCTTTTATGCCGTGCTGCACGAGTACTCTTGCCTTGATCGCATCTGGCTGTGCAGGTTCTTTTGTAGTGAGTCCTCCGTATATGCTGACGACTCCATCGATGTCTACACCCTGGCGCGCCATTTCGAGTACAACATGTCCGCCGAAGCTGTAGCCGATTGCAGCGATGCGGTCTGGGTCAACGTTGTCCTGTTGTTTAAGGAAGTCCAGCGCAGCCATGAAGCGCGCTTTCTTGATGTCCATATTCTCCGAGACCTCTTTTGTGAATTCAGACGCTTCTGTTGAGCTATCGGCGTTTTTGCCTTCACCGAACATGTCTATTGCTAGTGCTACATATCCAAGGTCTGCGAGCATGTCTGCACGTTCGCGGACATGATCATCTTGCCCCCACCATTCATGGGCGACTAGTATGCCCGGACGTTTGCCCTTTGCGTTTATATCAAAGGCAAGGTAGCCTTTCATCGTAAGATCATCTGTCTGGTAGTCGACGGACTTGCTCTGTATTTCTTTTTTTGTACAGCCTGATAGTAATCCGAATGCTATAAATAATATGGCCACTGCTATTATAAGTTGCTTCATGAAATCCTCCTTAACTGCTGTAATCTAAACTGACTTGCATTTTAAAGTTATCTTAAGGGAAAAGCTTAAGTGTGCTATGACTTATAATTATACTATAGTGAATAGCATAATCCTACGATAGGAAATGGAAAGGGCTGGTAACCTCGGGTTTAAATACAATAATTTATATATAAACAAATAAGGTTTGATATAATTGGTGCAATGTGAGCCAGTTACGTTATGAATAATATAAGTGATTTAAATTCCGTTGTTTTTCAGGCCCGAGGAATTACCAAGGTCTACGATATGGGCGAGGTCAAGGTGCATGCTCTAAGGGGTGTGGACATGGCGCTGAATCCTGGTGAACTGGTCGTGCTCCTTGGTCCGTCAGGGAGCGGCAAGTCGACACTCCTGAATATTCTCGGTGGACTGGATACTGCTACTGCAGGGGAAGTCTCATATTTCGGAAAAGAGCTGACCCGAGCAACTGACCAGGAGCTGACTGAATATAGGCGTTTTCATGTTGGTTTTGTGTTTCAGTTCTATAACTTGATCCCGAGTCTTACGGCGCTGGAAAATGTGGCAGTTGTGACGGAAATAGCTAAAGAGCCTATGGGTCCTGCAGATGCTCTTAATATGGTGGGATTGGGAGACAGGCTTAATCACTTTCCTGCTCAACTTTCCGGTGGCGAACAACAGCGTGTTGCGATCGCACGTGCGGTGGCCAAGAACCCGGAGGTGCTTCTTTGCGATGAACCCACCGGTGCTCTTGATTATTCAACAGGTATCGTTGTGCTTGAAGTGCTGGAGCGTATAAACAGGGAGCTTGGTACAGCCACTGTTCTCATTACCCATAATGCGGACATTGCAGCTATGGCTGATCGCGTCATCCATCTCAGTAATGGACTAATATCCAGCGTACACATAAATGAGCATAAGAAAACACCACAGGAGCTGCGTTGGTAATGAAAGTTAATTGTTAAAGAGCAAATAACGAATAACGAATGAAGGCGATTAATCGAAAGATACTCCGCAACTTTTGGGGCATGAAGGGGCAGGCCCTTGCTATTGCGCTTGTCATCGCGAGCGGGGTGGCTACTTTTATAATGTCCGTCAGTACGATGCAGTCCCTCAAACTGACCCAGTCTGTTTTTTATAGAGACTATCATTTTTCCGAAGTGTTTTCTTCTTTGAAGCGTGCTCCTGAGGGTCTTCGTCTGAGAATCGAAGAGGTGCCGGGAGTTGACCGTGTTGAGACGCGTGTAGTTGCTGCAGTAAATATCGTGATAGAGGACTTTCCCGATCCTGTGACCGGGCATATTTATTCGGTCTCAGACTACGGCGGTTCAATTCTCAATAATCTCTTTCTGAGGCAGGGCAGACTTGTTGAACCTTTCCGTGATGATGAAGTGGTTATAGGTGAGGCGTTTGCCCAGGCCCACGAATTTGAACCGGGGGACCAACTTTCAGTGATAGTTAATGGAAGACAAAAGACTCTGAGTATCGTGGGGATCGCCCTGTCTCCGGAGCATATATACCAAATGCCTCCCGGAGCTATGTTCCCGGACTTTCAGCGGTATGGCGTGATGTGGATGGGCCGGACTCCCCTTGCTACAGCTTATGATATGGAAGGCGCGTTTAACGATGTGACCATGACACTCGCAAAAGGGGCGAGTATTAATGATGTCATAGACCGGGTTGATGAGCTGCTGAGACCATATGGAGGTCTCGGTACTTACGGTCGTAAAGATCAGCTCTCTCATCGCTATCTATCGGAAGAATTCAAGGGGCTCGAGCAGATGGCTACGATGTTCCCTGTAATATTTCTTGGAGTGGCTGCGTTTCTTCTTAATGTAGCGATTAGCCGGCTGGTCAGTACTCAGAGGGAGGAAATCGCTGCGTTGAAGGCATTCGGGTATAGCAATATTGATATTGGTCTTCATTTTGTGAAACTAGTAATGTTGATTGCACTTGCAGGTGAATTAATAGGGGTTGTTGCTGGTGTCAAGCTCGGCCAGGGGATGAGCAAAATTTATATGGAGTTTTACCGTTTCCCTTTTTTGAAATTTAAACTTAATCCTGAAGTTGCACTAATTGCAGCGCTTGTGACTGCAGCCGCGGCGATATTAGGTACACTGCACTCTGTAAGAAAAGCCGCCCTGCTTCCACCTGCTCAGGCAATGAGGCCTGAGCCTCCGCCCACATACAGAGAAACTATTGTGGAGCGTTTGGGGCTTAAACGGTGGCTGTCCCAGCCGTCGCGAATGATAGTACGCCATATAGGCCGGAGACCGGTAAAGTCTCTGCTGTCAGTTACTGGAATCGCGTTTGCCTGTGCGATTATGATGGTTGGCAGTTTTCAGGGGGATTCAGTTGACTTCATGGTTGATGTCCAGTTTGGATTGTCCCAGAGGGAAGACCTTGCCGTCACTTTTGTAGAACCAGCCTCCAGGCGTGCCTTGTATGAACTGCAAAGTCTTGAGGGGGTAGAACATGGTGAAGTATTTCGCACTGTGCCTGCGCGTCTCAGGTTTCGGCAGCGTAATTATCTCACAGGTATCCAGGGGGTAGAATCCGGCGGTGATCTTTCCCGCCTTCTTGATGATAAATTTAGGCCGATAAATCTCCCTCCTTCCGGTATTGTTTTAACCGATCACCTGGGAGAGATGCTAGGTGTCCGCGAAGGTGATTTACTAACTGTTGAAGTGCTGGAAGGCAGCAGGCCGGTTCTGCAAATACCGGTCACGGGTCTCGTCAGCCAGTTTATTGGTGTATCTGCATATATGGACCGTAGGGCACTTAACCGTGTGATGAAGGAGGGTGATACAATTTCTGGTGCGTATCTTTCTGCTGATCCATTCTATCACAATGGTATTTTTGCAAAGCTGAAAGAGATGCCCCGGGTTGCGGGGACGGAGCTGAGGGAAAAGGCGATCGCCAATTTTTACGATACTATGGCGGAGACTATTCTGATATTTACCTTTATAAATACAATTCTTGCAGGCACGATTGCCTTTGGGGTAGTATACAACAGCGCCAGGATCGCACTTTCGGAACGGAGCAGAGAACTTGCAAGTCTGAGGGTTCTGGGGTTTACGAGGGGAGAGATTTCGTACATATTGCTCGGTGAATTGAGCGTGCTTACTCTTGCCGCAATCCCTCTGGGTTTTCTAATCGGCAGGGGCATGTGTGCATATATTGCAGAGAATATGAAGACGGACCTGTTTAGAATTCCCCTGATATTGGAGCCGAATACATATGCATTCGCTGCCACTGTAGTGTTGGTAGCCGCATGCATATCCGGAATGATAGTAAGGCGTAAACTTGATCACCTGGATTTAATCGCAGTTCTGAAGACAAAGGAATAATTAAATTGCAAATACGAAAAAGAGCAGGAATGATAATATTCGTGGCGCTAATTATATTAGCAATCGGTTACGGGTTCATTCCGAAGCCTGTACCGGTTGAGACTGCCGTAGTAAAGCGCGGATATATGAGGGTCGTTGTAGAAGAGGAAGGCAAGACACGTGTGAAGAATCGTTATGTTGTCTCGGCCCCTGTCCCCGGATTTGCACTCCGTATGACACTGGACGTTGGAGATGTTTTGCGAAAGGGGCAGTCGATTACTGTACTCGAGCCGCTACGCTCTGCGGTTCTTGATCCTCGGAGTCGTGCCGAGGCTGAGGCACTTGTTGCGGCTGCAGGGGCTGCGTTAAATTCCGCGAAGGAGAATGCGAGGGCCGCAAAAGCGGGTGCCGTGTTTGCTCAAAAAGAATTCGGACGTGCCAAACAGTTGTTTGAGGAAGGGCTTTCTACCATGGAAAATCTTGATGCAGCCGAGACCGAAACACACCGGACTGATGCAGCCCTTCATGCAGCGGAATTCTCGGTTGAAGTTGCTCAGTATGAACTTGAAGCATCCCGAACCGCACTAAAATATTCAGCAGCGAATGCACAGTCTGAATCAGCAGAGAAGGTCGTGATTACGTCCCCTGTGAACGGCAGTGTATTGAAGGTAAACCAAAAAAGTGAGGGCGCGGTGGCCCAGGGGCAGCACCTTATTGAAATTGGCGATTCCCGTGCGCTTGAAGTGGAAGTTGATGTGCTCTCTGCCGATGCCGTGAAAATAAAAACCGGGACATCTGTACTATTCGAGCGTTGGGGTGGAGATGCCCTCCTCAGAGGTGAAGTCCGAGTAGTTGAGCCTGCAGGCTTTACCAAGATATCTGCGCTAGGAGTGGAAGAGCAGAGGGTGTTGGTAATATCCGATATTGTATCTCCGCCCGCTGAGTGGTCACGCCTCGGTGACAGCTACCGAGTTGAGGCAAGCTTTATATTATGGGAAGACGATAATGTGCTTCAGGCCCCGGCGAGTGCGCTGTTCCGCTACGAAGACGGCTGGGCGGTCTTTGCATTTGATAACAAGAAAGCGCAGTTGCGTGTTGTGAAGACCGGAAATAGAAATGGTTTAAGCTCTGAGATAGTCTCAGGACTTTCCGAGGGAGACATTGTTATTACACATCCCGATAGTTCGATAGAAGATGGGGTGAAAGTTAAGTTGAGAGAATAGTTGGACTATGTAATCCAGCGCTTGTTTTTAATGTCGTTTGCATTGCTAATCTTCACTGTTTTATTTTTCGAACTTTGCCCCGAGGTGATCTCAATATCTTTTTTTCGAATGCCCAGTTCCTTGGCGAGGAGTTCAATGAGTTCTTTGTTGGCTTTCCCTTCAACGGGAGGTGCGGTGAGCTTTACTTTTAGTGCATCGCCGTATGGTCCTACAATACCAGATTGGGAAGAGCTGGGTTCGACTTTGATTTTTAGGGTAATCTCATTTTCAATTTTCTTGCTCATCAGAATAGATCCAGCCTCAGACTTGCACAAAAATATTTTGCCACAGACTTACACAGGCTAAAAAAAGACCTGAAAGCAAGATTTTTTAAAAAGTCTGTGTGAGTCTGTAGCTAATCAGCTTTAGTAGTTTGTTATACAAACACCATATCCATCTTGAGAATATTTGTGACTTCTTCGTGGCGACCGATTGCGAGTAGATCTCCGTCGGGCGACTTTACTCTAATGGAAGGCGCTTCTCTTAGGGTGTCTGCAAGTTTAGTATTATTAAGTTTGATCGCGTTTCCATGCATTACGGATTTTATCAATGCCTCTTTTATAGTAAACTCCGGCATCCAGGATAATGCTTCATCCATGGAGTATATGCCTCGGGTTATTTCATTTCCATCGCTGATTGCCTGAAGGTCTTCTAATGTGAGGCTATCTTCGATTATATACTTTCCTGCTGAAGTACGTTCAAGGGCGGAGAGGTGGGCTCCGGTGCCGAGTTTTTGCCCGATATCGTTGCATAAGGTTCTGATATAAGTTCCCTTGGAGCAACGGGTTTTAAATGTTACATATGGGAGGCTGATATCCAGAAGGTCTATGTTGTAAATGTTGACTTCTCTCGCTTTACGTTCCACTTCGATGCCTTGTCTGGCGAGCTTGTAAAGAGGTTTGCCCTTGTGTTTCAGCGCTGAGAACATGGGCGGCAGTTGGAGTATTGGGCCGGTAAAGGATTTGAGGGCTTCTTCAATAAGTGCATTATCAACATCAACTTTGTCGCAGGTTTCAATGATCTGGCCGTATGCATCTTGAGTATCAGTTGTCTCACCCAGCTTCATAACAGCGTTATACTCTTTGTCCATTCCGGAAAAATAAGAAGCAATGCGTGTTGCCTTGTTCAAACAGATCAGCATAAGGCCTGTAGCCATCGGGTCAAGAGTCCCGGTGTGCCCGGCTTTTTTTACTTTTAGGATCCTTTTGACTTTTGTGACCGCGTCCTGGGATGTTATGTCTTTTGGTTTGTTCAGGTTTATTATGATATCCATGTGTATTAATCCATTCGTAGCAGATTTGCACAGAGTGAAAGGGATTGAAGTGAATTGTATTTTTGCAGTATCAGTCTGTGAAAGTCTGTGGCTAAATTTGTGGTTTATTTAATGGGTTATTTTATGGCGGTTTTTATTGCCTTAAATACTTTATTCTGTACTGTTTTGAAAGAACCGGTCACCTTACAGCCAGCGGCTGCTGCATGTCCGCCTCCACCGAAGCTCATGGCCACCTTCTGCACATCCACTTTTCCTTTTGAGCGCAAGCTGAGCTTATAGTTATTGTTGCCATCTTGTCTGAAAAATACGGCGACTTCAGCATCTTTGACTTTTCTCGGGTAGTTTACGAAGTCCTCGCAATCTTCTGGGGTGGTTCCAGTTTTGTTTAACATGCTATTGGATGTATTAATCCAGGCTATTCCGTCTTTTAGCTCTAGCGTTGAAAGGGTAAGCCCGAGGAGTTTCAATGACTTGTACGGGACGTTTTCATAAACTTCTTTTGTGATGTCCCATGGTTTTGCGCCTGCTTCCACTAACACGGATGCGGCCCTGAGTGATTCAGCCGATGCATTGGAATATCTGAATCCCCCTGTGTCCGTAAGTATCGCCGTGTATAAGTTGGTGGCGATGTTTTTGTCTATGGCTACTTTGAGTGCATTCAGAACTTTATATATCAGGAGTCCTGCAGCCGCAGCATTCGGGTCAATGAGACTTGCGGCGAGTGATGTGTAGAACTCTGATTTAGCGGCATCAGCTGGTATTATATGGTGGTCTATTACGACGGTATGTTTTGTATTGAAACTCTCAAAGCCCGTCCTCTTAATCTCATTGCAGTCAACTAATATGACTACATCATATTTTTTGCGAGGAAGGGTCTGCTTGATGGTCTTCGATGACGGGAGGAACTTTAAAGATTCCGGTACTCTGTCTCTGCTGAGAACACGGACATCTTTCTTTCCAAGCTTCTTCAGTCCGAGTGCGAGCGCCAGTGTAGAACCTATTGAGTCCCCTTCAGGATTAATATGCCCCACAATTAAAAATGAGTTCTCTTTTCGTAAAATATTGGTGAGCTTAGAAGAGATCTTCGTCGTCATCAACGGGGCTCCTTTCCGTGTCCATTTCGCCAAGTAGTTTATCGATCTTTTTGCCATATTCTACGCCCTGGTCTATTTCAAATTTAATCGTAGGGATAAACTTCATTCTTAGCCTCGATCCGAGTTCTCTCTTGATAAATGATTTGGATTCATTAAGTTTTCTGAGAGTTTTCATCTGCTCTTCTTCGATTAGCACACTGAAATATACAGTGGCATTCCTAAGGTCTGAGGTCATTTTTGCCCCGGTTATAGTGATAAAGCCGAGGTTCTTATGTTTAATCTTGTGCATTACTATATCAGCGACCTCTTCCCTGATTAAATCACTGACTCTTACCGATCGTTTGTATGGGTGCACATTTAACTCCTGTAAATCAAAGGTAGAAAATGGAAATTAATGAATGATTAATTGTACCGGCCATTTGATTGTTGATTACTTCAATTTGATTGTATCATAGCATTTCCATCGTCGAATCTATTAATTCGACTGAATGAGTGTCAATGACGAGGGTCCTGATTTTTTCGAATACTTTATTTATTATGACTGTTTCGTTGGCAACCATTGAAATCCCGATAACGCTTCGCTGCCAAAGATTCTGAGCATCGACCTCTGCTACCGAAACATTAAATTTATTTTTTATCCTGTCGATCAGACTCTTAATTGCCATTCGCTTGGTTTTAAGTGAATTTGCTTCAGGAATATGAAGGTCAAGAGTCAGAAGCCCGACAATCATTTTAGTATGCCCGGTCCAGGCTTGAAGCGGTCAGTGGGATTAGTGATTTATCCTCACTTGAATCCCTGGCTTCCTGGCAACTTGAAGCCTTTATATTATTCGACATCGGAATAGAGGAAGTGGGCCTATTGCTTCTGGATAAAGGAATTACTCCAGTTTAGTGGCTACCTCTTCCATGATGAAGTTTTCGATTATGTCGCCTTCTTTAAGGTCATTGAAATTTTCGATCATAATGCCGCATTCAAATCCTGTCAGCACCTCTTTTGCATCTTCTTTGAACCTTTTAAGTGAAGATAATTTGCTAGTATAAATGACGACATTATCCCTGATGACCCTGGCACCACCACTCGCTCTGGACATCTTTCCGTTAAGCACATGGCAGCCTGCAATTGTTCCAAGCCGGGAGATGGAAAATAAACTTCTAACTTCAGCTTTGCCGAGGATCTTTTCGGTGATCGTAGGTTCAAGCAGACCTTCAAGTGCCTTTTTCACGCTGTCAATCGCTTCATAGATGACATTGTATAACTTGACATCAACTCCCTCTCTGTCAATAAGGGGTGCGGCATTGGCGTCAGGTCTTATATTAAATCCTATAATGATGGCGTTAGATGCAGCAGCAAGCATTACGTCGGATTCATTAATGCCGCCGGCGCCGGTATGAATTACATTTACTTTAACCTCGGCATGCTTAATATTAATAAGGGCATCCTTGAGTGCTTCAACAGACCCCTGAACATCAGCTTTAATGATAATGTTGAGATCCCTGATCTCTCCTTCTTTCACTTTTTCGAAGAGATCTTCAAGGGTCAATTTCTTTTTCCGGGCCATTGAGGCATTACGTTGTTTGTGAAGCCGGTTTAATGCTATCTGGCGGGCTTTCTTCTCATCTGCCATGACCGTAAAAATATCGCCAGCCTGAGGAACTTCCGGGAAGCCAATTACTTCAACCGGAGTTGAAGGTCCTGCGTGGTCAATTTTCTTCCCTTTATCATCGATCAGTGCTCTTACTCTGCCAGCGATAGTTCCAACGAGAAATGAATCACCTTTTTTGAGAGTGCCTGAGTTCACCAAAACAGTACCAACAGGTCCGCGGCCCCTGTCTAGTTTTGCCTCGACGATTGTGCCGCGTGCAGGCTTGTCGTATTCAGCTTTTAATTCCATGATTTCAGCTTGAAGCAGTATCATTTCCAGCAGATGCTCTATGCCGGTCTTCTCTTTGGCGGAAACTTGAACAATAATGTTGGTGCCGCCCCAGTCTTCCGAGATGACTTCATGTTGTGAAAGTTCGGTCCGAACCCGCTCAATATTTGAATCTGGCTTATCTACTTTGTTGATTGCTACTATGATAGGGACACCTGCCGCCTTGGCGTGGTCAATTGCCTCTATGGTCTGCGGCATGACACTGTCATCTGCCGCCACAACGAGTATTACTATATCTGTGACCTTGGCTCCCCTTGCCCTCATCATTGTAAATGCTGCATGGCCGGGAGTATCAAGGAAGGTAATTTCTTTGTCTTTTAGAGTGACTTTGTATGCGCCTATATGCTGGGTAATTCCGCCTGCCTCTGTTTCGGTGACTCTGGCTTCTCTGATTGCATCAAGGAGTGTTGTTTTACCATGATCAACATGTCCCATGATAGTGACAATAGGGGGCCTGTGTTTGAGGTTGGCTTCGTCAGTTTCTATTTCTTCAAGGAGTGCCTCGTCATCTTCAACGCCAGTAATCTCGATTTTTACGTTAAAAGCATCTGCAACGATTTGTGCTGCGTCTGCATCAAGAGGCTGATTAATGGTCGGCATGTAGCCTAGTTCCATGAATTTCTTTATCACATCATTGAGCTTCTGCCCGATTAATTCGGCGAGTTCTTTAACAGTCGACCCTTCCTGGAATTTCAGTACACGTTTTCTCGGTTGGGTCGCTAGAGGGAGATCATTGCTTGGTGTAGATGTTTTGACTCCTGATCTCTTGTCACTCTTCTTGAAATGTGGCTTGAAATCATGTCCTTTTTTCGATACATCTACTCTGCGGATAGAATCGAATGCACGTTGCATTCCCGGTTTTGTCTTGAATTTAGAGACCTTTTCAGGTTGAGCTTCTGTCTTTGGTTTGTCAGGGACTATTGATTTGTCTTTGCTAACCTGCTCTTCCTTTTTTGGCTGCTCTTTTACCGGTGGGGCAGGTGTAAGTTTTGTTTCTTTTTTTGGCTCTTCGGGCTTGGCCTCAACCGCAACAGGTTTTTCAGTTTCCTTCGGGGCAGCGGCTTTTGCCGGTTTTTCTTTTGGTTTCTCAGGAGCGGGCTTTTCGGGCATGGTGACTTTTTTGTCAACTCCCATCACTTTCAACAAGTTCTTCATCGTCTGCTCATCCAGTCCCGACATGTGGGACTTGACGCTAATTCCCATCCCTGAAAGCTTGGCAATTATTTCCTTGCTGCTTCTATTAATTTCCTTGGATAGCTCGTATATTCTAATTCCCGCCATTTGACTCCTTGCGTAGTAAGTATATTGTAATTTTTCAACCCCTTACGGATACTGGAGAACTTGATTTGCATTGGAAGAAGAGCATTCAATCCGGGGTTGTAAGTTAATTTGGATTAATGTTATCATATCTTCTCTTTTTAAAGCAATGATAGCAGTACAAAGAGGCCGTATAATAAGAATATATATTAGATAGTTCGAAAGAGGGAGAAATAAAATGGCAGTATGTTCAGTATGTGGAAAACAGAGAGTATCAGGCAATAATGTCAGTCATGCAAATAACAAGACCAAGCGGGTATTTAGGCCGAACCTTCAGAGAGTAAGAGTAGCTACGGATCAAGGTACGCAGAGAGTTCATGTGTGCACCAGATGTCTGCGCTCGGGAAAAGTTAAAAAAGCTGTTTAGTTTATTTGCCGGATTGTCTGTGGTGTACGGTTTTTCCCCACCCAGGCAGGCTAATTGTTATGCAGTCACTTCAAAATACTCTTAACAAGCTTGTAAAAGATAGCGGCATTGAAGGCGGACTTGCCCTAAATAACCTGAGAAAACGCTGGGTTCAGATTGTAGGGCAGCCTATATCAGTTCATACCTACCCGGACTTAGTTAAAGGCAGTTACCTTACTATAATTGTTGATACTCCTCAGTGGATTCATCATCTAAGTTTTTACAAGGATGACATTGTTTTAAAGCTTAAGCCCTTTGGCATTACGGGAATACGGTTTAGGCGTGGAAGTATCCCCATTACAGAGGAAGTGAAGAAAAAAACCAGAGAGGCCAATCTAACTGAAGAGGATCTGCAGTATATCGAGAATACGGTTGGTAGCCTGAAAGATGATGAACTGAAAGAATCATTTCGGAAACTGATTCAACACGGTCTGACGAAAAAGAGTTGAAGGTTGTAATCTTCATTAAATAAAAAAAGAGCACTTTCCCTTGGGGAAAGTGCTCTTTTTTTATTCTATATTATGATATTAATCTCGTAGCTTGCTTATGCCGATTCTGCCTGTTCCTCATATGTGAGAATCGGTTTTTCTTTTTTACTGATTACATCTTCCGTGATTACACACTCTTTAACATTCGGCTTTGACGGCACTTCATACATTACGTCGAGCATGACCTCTTCAAGAATTCCTCGTAAGCCACGTGCACCGGTTTTACGTTTTACGGCTTCCTTGGCTATTGCGGCATAAGCCTTATCGGTAAATTTAAGCTTTACGTTGTCGAAAGAGAGGAGTTTCTGGTATTGCTTGATGATCGCATTCTTAGGCTCCGTCAGGATCCTGATTAGCGCTGACTCTCCCAGCTCCTCCAGGGTTGCGACCACTGGAAGTCTTCCTGCGAATTCGGGTATGAGACCAAATTTAATCAGATCCTGTGGCTGCACTGTCTTTAAGACTTCGCCCAACTTCCTGCCGTGGGCGGAAGCAGTGGCAGCGCCAAATCCGACAGTCTTTTTACCCATTCGTTCTTCTATGATCTTCTCGAGTCCCACGAAGGCGCCTCCACATATGAAGAGAATGTTGGTGGTATTCACCTGGACAAACTCCTGCTGGGGATGCTTTCTCCCTCCCTGTGGGGGGATATTTGCGACTGTGCCTTCAATGATTTTCAAAAGGGCTTGCTGCACGCCTTCACCGGAGACGTCTCTTGTGATTGATACGTTTTCGGTCTTGCGGCTTATCTTGTCAATTTCATCAATATAAATGATTCCCCGCTGTGCCCTTTCAACATCATAGTCTGCAGCCTGCAGGAGTTTGAGTATGATGTTTTCAACGTCTTCACCGACATATCCTGCCTCAGTGAGTGTAGTTGCATCAGCGATTGTAAATGGTACATCCAATATTCTTGCGAGAGTCTGGGCAAGAATGGTCTTGCCAGTACCTGTCGGGCCTATGAGTAGAATGTTGCTTTTTTGCAGTTCGATCTCCGACTGGCTCGGGTTATTGATCCTTTTATAATGATTATGCACCGCAACTGCAAGGACTTTTTTCGCCTGGTCCTGCTCGATAACATAATCTGCAAGAAACTTTTTGATTTCTTTGGGCTTCGGAAGGCTCTTTGAGACGCTTATGTCAAAAGATGTCTCGAATTCTTCAGCCATGATCTCATTGCACAGGTTTATGCACTCATCGCATATATAGACTGTTGGTCCCGCAATGAGTTTTCTGACCTCTTTCTGCCCTTTTCCGCAAAAAGAACACTTCAGTGTCTCATCATATACTTTTTTTGTCTTATCGTCTTTCATAATTTTACACCTTGTCTTTTATTGCCTCAATTACTTCATCAATAATGCCATACTCTTTGGCTTCCTGGCTTGACATGAAGTAATCTCGTTCAGTATCGACTTGTATTTTATCAATAGACTGGCCAGTGTGTTTGGCCAAGATTCCATTGAGAGTCTCTTTTAATTTTAGTATTTCCTTTGCATGGATAGCAATGTCTGTCGCCTGCCCTTGGAAACCTCCCATCGGCTGATGAATCATGACGCGGGAGTTCGGCAGAGTAAAGCGTTTTCCCTTTGCGCCGGCGGTAAGCAGAAGGGCCCCCATACTGGCAGCCTGTCCAAGGCAGTATGTTGCAATGTCCGGCTTAATGTACTGCATAGTGTCATAAATAGCGAGACCCGAGGAAACAACGCCCCCAGGAGAATTTATATACACATGGATGTCCTTATCAGGATCTTGTGTCTGCAGAAACAGCAGCTGTGCTATAACTGTGTTTGCGAGGTTGTCCTCTATTGGGCTCCCTATGAATACGATCCTGTCTTTTAGCAGCCTTGAATATATGTCATAGGCCCTTTCAGACCGTCCTGTCTGCTCTATAACCATCGGGATTAAACTCATAGTATCTCCTTAATTAATCGGGTCAAAAGTGAATATTTCTTTATTCACCAGATTATTAGCTCTTTTCAATATTTGCTTTTTCTAGAATAAAATCGAGTACTTTATCGGCAAACAGCCTGCTTTTTAAGGCGTCCATGGAGCCCTCTCTGACCGCATAAAGCTTTGTCACTTCCTCCGGCTTGAGATTGTTGCGGGCCGCAATTTCATTTATTGCAGGCTTAACGTCTTCATCAGTCACCTGAATATTCTCTTTTTTCCCTATCGTTTCAAGAAGAAGCACACTCTTAACATTGTCTTTAGCAGTCGCCTCATTCTCTTTCATGATTTCTTCATCGGGCTTGACCTGAGCGTTTCTTTTCATAGCTTCTTCCTTTGCCCTTTCAACAATAGATTCGAGCTCTCCCTTCAGCATGGAATCGGGCACAGCAAAGTCATGTCTCTTCAGTAGTTCGTTCAGGATGTCCTTCTTGTAATCAAGGTTAATATTTCCTTTTTTCCATTCAGTGATATTATCACGGATTTTTTGCTGAAACTCTGCAACGTTCTCACACTCGTTCTCTTTTGCGAAATCATCGTCTAGCGGCGGGATATGCTTCTTCTTCGTCTCCACAGCAGTTATCTTGAAAAGGATTTCTTTTCCAGCAATGGCTTTATTGGGGTTCTCGGCTTCAATCTTGATCGTGGTCTCAGCGGTTTCACCTTTTTTCTTCCC
>PJEL010002400.1_pt1 | contig 17269 bp, 14 predicted proteins | sample 1853271 | NCBI WGS metagenome assembly PJEL01 (sample SAMN08108733, study PRJNA415343) | Invertebrate metagenome, whole genome shotgun sequencing project. | host: Globobulimina | place: Sweden: Gullmar Fjord | collected 2015-08
GAATAGTTGCCTTCCCGACGGGATTTCAATATTCCTCTGTCTTTCAACAGTGTCAAATGCTGAGAAAGAGTGGCCTGCGCAACACCCACATATTTTTCAAGCGTTTGGACTGTGTACTCCCCATTTTGCAAAACACAGAGAATTTTGAGTCGAACCGGGTGAGCAATCACTTTTAAACATCTCACGGCATGATCGATATTTGCCTCTTGTCCGACAAAAATATCTTCCAAAGTGCAAGTGATTGACTGATCTAATTGTTCTGTTTTCATGGCTAAGTTCCAAAAAGAATTTGAGTTGTTCTATATATGAATATTTGAATATATAGATATTGTCAACCCCTTTTTTTATTTTTCTGATCATATTTTTATTGCTGCCGAACACCATGCTGAGTCGCTAGTTTTACCGCTTTAACAGCGAAACTGGCCGGTCTTTTGTAATTTGTTAGCTGTACTTTAAATCCATACATCATTTTTAGCAGTGAGATCGCTACCCGAATCACCGGTATTAACAACACCTTTTGGCTCAACGATCATAATTTTACATTCGTTTTTAGCCGTGGGTTTATGTTCAATACCTTTTGGAATTACATACATTTCACCTGATTCCAGCGTAACCACACCATCACGAAATTCAATATTAAGACAACCCTCAATAACAATAAAAACTTCATCAGTTTTTGGATGGTCGTGCCAAACAAATTCTCCTTCTACTTTCACTAACTTGAACTGATAGTCGTTCATCTCTGCAATTACTCGAGGAGACCAATGATCTGTAAATTTTGTGAATTTATTTTTGAAATTAATAGCTTCTAACTCCATTTTGTCTCCTATCTTCTTTGCGGTTTTAAGCCAGGCAGCTATATCCAATTATAGGTAGATATCCCGCTCAATCTAATAAGAACGTCGTTTATTGTAACTCTCATTCAACTGTTTGATGGAACAAGTTCTAAGTAACTCCAAAACCGTTCATGATCATCTATCATCGGATTTGGAAGGGTAAAGTGTGAATTAGAAGTCATTTGGCGTATTTGCCTTTGTTGTCTTTTATAAAGTCTTGTAAACATGAAAACTGTTTATAGTAATTCCTTTTACCGTACTGTTCTTCGCAATAACCAATTTGTTTTCTGTATCGTTCAGCCAATTCTGTCCTGCCAAATTTCCTTAAAAATTTCTCGTATCCCTTGCCACCTATCGACAAACACTTTCCAAAAACATCATGTCTGTAACCTCCGCCAACAAACTGAAATTGACATGAGAAATAGATTACAGAATCACCTGTATTATCTGCTTCCAATCCTTCTTCAGCTATATAATAACACCCGTTTTCACCACCACACGCCCTCCGCATAAACTTCAAAAAATCCTTCTTCTGTTCTGACGTATAACCAAAAACCGTCATTGAAACCGCCAACGTTATGAATATCAGTAAAAGTTTTTTCATTTTTAACTCACATTTAACTGTTTGATGGAACATCTTGTAAGTAACTTCAATTACCAAGATCTTTCTTTTACTGCGATAACCCTGAAATTTTCACAAATCGACCTGAATATCAGTAATTTCAGAATCCAAACCCTTTCAGATTCTTAGCTAAAAATCAAGAGCCCAATTCCCTTAGGGTAACGGACGAAAAAACGCCTCATTTATTACTGGAAGCCTAGTGAATAAATGCTTTGTTAAGAATTTGCTTTTTTTACCCCACGAGAATATCAATTGTCGGGTTTCAGTAAAAGAATCCCAGATTAGTTGTTATTACCTGATCGGTACGGCTGAAGATTCACTTATCTGGTTATCGTAGTGCTTAAGGCATCAACCGAAGTTCAATTAAATCGATTTAGGGAGCAAGACTCTTATTGAGAAACTGTAATACTTTGGGCCATGAATCGGCACTTGCGAATGCATTATCTTTGGCATTGCCACCATAGGCATAGTCAGTTTTAGCAATGGGATGCATGCCATGTAGTCTTGTTGTCGGGTAATATGGGATGTCGATAATATGACCAGCACCCTCATAACTTAGATGGTAAAAAGGAAATGGATGTTTATATTTGGACAACCTTTTCATGACCATATCGGACATATATGCGGAAGGCCACATTTGATCATCTTTACCTGAAATCAGAAGAACAGGTCCGTTGATTCTCTCCACAGGAATGGCTGCCTTTTCAACAGCCGCTGTATTTTTCAGACGAATCCGGAACATGGGAGTCAATTCATAAGGTGGCTCCTTAAACAGTGCCATTCTTTGTTCGCTGGTTAGATTATAGGGTACAAATTCTAAAGATTTACCTCTATATGTCCAGGAGCTCAATTGATATCCCCAAACAACATGCCCGGGAACATAGGCTACAACAGCCTTGATCTTGGGAAATGTCGCTCCAAGTAAAAGTGCCAGCTCTCCCCCCCTGGAAACGCCTAACACACCAATTTTTTGCGGCAGAATATAATTCTGGGTTTCTATCCACTGAATGGCTTTTTCAAAGTACTCCAAGGGAATATAGACGAGACGTCGCGGTAAATCTTCATATGCAAAGTAAGCCAACGCAAATGCCGCATAACCGTGGGAAGCTAACATTTTTGACTTATATGAAGCGGAATTCAGTCCGCCACCTGATCCCCCAACCACAATAATGCACGGATGAGGTCCAGGTGAATCGGGTTTAAACATTGATCCTACCAGTCCGTTTTCACGTACGGGTGTTTCGGTTACATCAGCGGCAACAACAAATGTTTTTAGCACTGTTGAAGCCACAACTTTTCCTGCCACTTCCGCCTCAAACAGTGTGGTTTTTGTTAACATGGACCCTAGAATCACACCCTTGTACCATTTGGTCGATATATCATCTTTGTGGACTGTAATCGGTAATGTAAGGGTTCTACCGTCTCGTTCGATCTTTAATTTGAAAGTTTTATCTTCTTGAGCATTCGATGCTGCACTAAGATGTATTTTTATTTTAGAATACAATTCCTTCTGATATCTAACCGGCTCTCCATTAAGCGATATTAGAATATCATCTTTCCTTAATCCTGCGGCAGCAATTCTGGAGTTCTTTGCCAATCCGATTATCCGCATTTTAAACAGGTAACCGTGATAAACCTTGCTTTTTCGGTGAGACGTTCTTTCTGCTGACTTTGTTTGTGACCAGATGAGTCCCATCCCATCAATCCCTTCGTATGTTCCGGAAATGGGGGACTGTTTTGTGAGGTCTACATTTCCAAAAGTATCTGCTCGGAATATTCCGTATGAGCTCAAAGAGCCAGTCTGTGCGATCACAGTAATTTTTTGACCTGATTTGAATCCTGAAAGTGTGATAGCAATTTTTTCGTCTTTGAGGATGCTGTTCGGTGTGACCTCAATCCTGGGTGAGTATACTGCCTTATTGTTTTTCGTTAAAGGATTACCAATCAAAGATTGTTGATGAAACCCGAACATCAGAAACAGCATAAAAAAGTAAATTCCTGAATATTTTGTTGAAATATTTTTCATATGGGTACCATTTTTTGTTGTGATGTCCAAAAAATCGGGCGACATACGCTTTACAATTTCTTGATTTTGACTCTTTGCTGAATGAAAGCAAACCAACTTTCAATTTTCACCTATGGGATCAACCCAAGTTCATCCAAAGATCTTGCAAGATCTGATGGATCTCTAAAAATTCTGTAGGCTCCTGCTTTTATCAATTCGTCCTCACCATACCCACCCGTCAATAAACCGATACTCAGCATTCTTGCTCTCCTTGCAGCCAATAAATCCCATGTTGCGTCCCCAACGACGTAGCATTCTTCAACTGCAACTCCCAACTGCTCCTGGCAAGCAATAAACAAATCAGGTTCCGGCTTAGCCCTTTTAACATCTCCTCTTTCAATGATAACAGTCTCACGAGGGATACGCAGGGTTTCAAGGGATTGATCTATCTCCGGCCGCCTCCCGGATGTCGCAATTCCATGGGTTACATTTTTTGATCTAAGATATTCAAGCAAGTCAATTGCCCCCGGAAGTGGTCTTCTCTCTGGAAGAAACTCTCGAAATAGTTCTCCATGACGTTTTTGAATGGCCTGCTCCTCTTCAGGACCGATTTCTCTGCCCAATTCACGTGCGGCGGCCCTTGTAAAAAGGCCTCCACTCATCCCAATACGCCGATGGATCTTCCAGCCGTCAATGGATATTCCTGCTTCCATAAATGCCCGCTGCCAGGCGAACACGTGGGCATAAACGGTATCAATGAGGGTTCCGTCCAGATCAAAAATGATTGCTTTCATATTTTCCTATTAAATGAGTATTGGAAGGTTTTTCATTCCATCATTATCAGGTCAAAATTGCAGATGATTTGAAAAAATTTGTTAACAGACTATTTCAGATATTTTTGGTTGGAATAGTCGACTGCCGTACTCTGCAACGAAAGTCTCTGCAAATGCAGAAATGCTCCTATTTCTGTGGGTAAGAGTGTTGTCCAAATCAAACAATACCGCTTTTTTAGTCATTCTTCTTAAACTGAGTACTTGGCACTATTCTTTATATTGTTACTCAAAAATTATCAATCATCCTTGATTAGTTGCCACACAGGTCATTAAGGCAAATTCGTTGATGATTGAGATTTCGGGACTATTATTAAGCTCAAATTCCAGCCCTTTCAATCTGAGTTGATAGCGAGATGCTATCGAAAGATTATAAATTACTCTCCATTTCGAATATCATTAATGGTTTCTGTGGAATACTTGATTTCAGAAAATATTGAATTGCAGGCATTGCCCATTGGTGATTGAGAGGAGAAGCCAGCCGTAAAATCCCTATTTATACCCAATTCGAAATAGCGAATTAAATGCCAGTATTTGGAGTCAGTTGAGTAATGAAACGCAAAGGCGTGATTCAATCTGGCAATTCGCAGAAAGATTGAGTTGCCCTCAATACTCACTGAATTGCAATCATCTGATACTGTTCTGTTAACCACCGTTACAATTGTTGGGCGATTCTGTGGGGAAAGTTCAAAGCACAGTTTTGCCCATGACTCATGGCTTTGGTAAAGTAGCAGAATACCCGCATCATAAGTTGCCTGGAAGTCCACTTCAATCTTTGCACTTAACTGGAAAATAGGATCGCATTTAAACATCAACCTTGGAGAACTGTCTGCCGAATCGCCCCCTTCTGGATCAATAAACAAATCAGTGGATTTTCCAGCGGTGATGGACAGGCTTTGAGCTTCACAAACTTTCCACTCTAAAGGGAGATTTGTCCAGAATAGCTCTTTCGGAATTGGTAGACACTGTAAATTATCCATTTTAGCCTCACTTTCAACTCCATGCTTAATTATAAGAACTCTTTTTCAAAGTCCAGAGATTTTTTGGCAAGAACTTAACACTTGTTGTACCAATAACAAAACGTCCAAAATTAACAAGTATCATACCTAAAAGACTGTATGCCAATAAAGCGGCTTCATAGTTCACCTGGCTGCTGGAACTTTCAATGATTGGGGTAATCAGCCATATGGTAGCAGCCTGACTTGTTCCCAGGCCCATCACGGAAATAGGAATCGACTCGATAAGCCTCACAATTGGAAACAAAGCAATTAATTTTAGAAAGGGGACGTTTAAGCCGAAAATAGTTAGCGTAAAGTAAACGAAAACAATATCACATATAAAAAAGCCTAAAATTTTCAACAACATGAACATAAAGTATTTCCTCGGCGGTGCATCTCGAAATGCAGATAATATTTCATTCTTTTTAATTCGGGTAAATCCTTTGGAGCGAGGCAATACAAGGTGGAAAAAACAAATAAGCAATATAAAAAATAGCCATGACAAAATTATGGTCCGGATAAAAGTACCTTGTTCGGACATCTCGAAGAAGTCTACAAGGTCAAGGCCCGGCAACAAGAAAACCCCAAGAAGGCAAAAAGTCATAATCATATAATAATCGAGATAGAAACTAAAAATTACTACTGAACTTGCCCTTGAAAGCGGGATTTTTTTCCAGCGATTCATCAGAAACGCCATACTTCCCATGCCGGCGAAATAGTTCATTATCCAGATTAAAAATGACGAACCTCGAATTGGCAACATTCCACGATAAGTTACTTGAGTGCCAAATTCCAGAAAAAGGAGGGTAAAAACAAAGGCATCCCATAAAAAAAATATTGTAGTGCCCAAAATAACGATCGGAACGTATTTCCATAGATTGACGAAGGTGATCGCTTGGTGGACTTCCTCAATCGGAATACGTTTAAACAAAAAAATTAAAATTCCAATTGTAACAATCCAGGGCAGGCCTTTTTGAAGAATACCTTTTATTTTGATTTTGCTACTCGATTTATTCATTAATTTCCCTATTGATCCTCATACTATCTCAGGTTGTTCCGGGTAACAGCCAGTTCGAATCCACCAAACCATTTCGTTTTATTATCAATTAATCTGAAATAATTTGTAAGGATATCAATTAGTTCATTTATTGCGTAGCCTGGGTCTAATACCCCTTTCGAAGCTGCAAGTTTCGCTTCTCACTAACGGGGTCCTGTCATCCCGGACGCCGATCCAAGTGTTTCGTTTCGAAACACGTTGCTCGCGGGATCCAGTCTAACACATTCCTGGATTCCCGTTCTTGGCTGCGAGTCTAGCCAATTCAGTGCCGGAATGACGAGTGATACCTGGCTGCTTGCGACAGGGTGGTTCCTTTCTGTGGTTTTCCATTTTTTCTGGATTGAACTAATATGAATGCCGATGAACGATCACATGCACCGAGTAACCTAACTTAAATTAATTGGAAGTTCAAGAGGATAGCGGTATCGATGTGAGAGAATAGGTATTGGGGCCTGGCAATAGAGAGAAGACGAGAATCGATTTTAAATCTGGCTCCTTCTGATTGCCTGCGAACATTTTTAACCCTAAAGTTTGACAAAAGCATGTTTTGGAATGTAAGGAAATAAACCACACAATTAGGAAGTGGCACAGCTCAAAATCAAATATTTACCAAAAAGGACAATAAAAAGATAAGTTCGTCACAATTTGGTCACATCACTTTGCCATAATTGATTCAACATCTTTGAGGATGTTTAACCAACCGTCCGGCGTAATGTTGAATCAAAATATGGAGAATCGTTATGAAAAAAATAGTTAGACTTGCAATCGCGATAGGTCTTGTGTTTGTTTTGTGCTTTGCGTCACAGATCCAGGCAGGTTCTATCTTGCTGGAACAGGGCAATTATGCCGAAGAGACACTTGGCGATCTGGACAAAGCCATCAGTATCTATGAGAAAATAATCAACGACTCTCAAGCTGGCCGGGACGACGTCTCAGAAGCTTTGTTTCGTTTGGGGTTATGCCAGCTGAAAAAGGGAAATAGGGTTGAAGCCGTGGTTCCGCTGAAAAAACTGGTAAGGAATTATCCCGAACAGTCAAGATTTAGTGGAAAGGCCAGGGCATTACTGGCTATATTCCAGGCAGAAATGAATACTGAGATAATCGACGGTGATCTCGATTCCGCATTTGTCGCAAAAGCATTACCAAACACAGATCAACCGAAGAATGCTTATGTCTCGAATCGGGCTGTGAAAAACCAGAACTCATTTTCAAAAAGGTCAATTGTGACTTGGCCTAGCGGACAAATCCAAAAATGGAGAGTAAGTCACGCTCCCAACACTCCCAGTTCTTACAAAGCAATCCTTAGATCGGCCAATGTCGCAACTATTAAAGGGAAAAAGTATTGGTGCTTCGAGACATTGGATAGGCTTAACAAATACTATAGTCGTGTTTTTGTCGATATGGTCACGCACCGTCCTGTTTTTAGTTATATTAAAACCGGTATTCGGACAATTGAGGTAAAATACGGTGCAGAAAAGATTGAACTCAGATCGAATCATCAAGGATCTAACCGGACTAAAAGCTTTCCAGTCAAGGGCCCTGTTTTTGATAGCCTTCAGCTTGGTTTTTACTCAAATCCTGGCCCATTGACAGTCGGGTACCTTAAGATTGGTCAGGTGTTTGCTGCTCATCTTGAAGCATTGTATGAATTCAGATTGAATGTAATCGGAACGGAAATAGTCATTGTCCCGGCTGGTACCTTTGATTGCCATAAAGTCATAGTTGAAGTCCGTTATGTAAATCGTTGGATCAATACCGATATCGAACTCTGGGTTTCCATAAAGGAAAAAACCGTAGTCAAAAGAATCATAGATTTTGATACCCACGAATTGGTAGAAACAACTATAAAACCAACATCTATTTCCAGTTTTCAAGAAAGCGCGTTGGAATCCCTTTTTAATAAAAATTCGCTGGAATCCCGTTTAAAAAAAATTAGCAATCTCAGCAAACATTATAATGAAAAATGACTTTATTCCTTCAGGTCTTAGCCTTAATCGGGAATTCTGGTTTATAATCGGGTTGTTGACATTTGCCGTAACGGTACCGACTTTGTGCCTGCTTTGGTTTATGACCCAGGCTGTTACCAATGAACGTCTGGTCGTCAGGCAAAAGCTTGTTGAGCATTATCAATCTCAGCTATCTATTGTCGAACCTGATTTAAAAAGTTTCTGGAATAAAAAAAGAGAACTGCTCTCTCAGCCAGTCAACGATCTCACACCAGGAGACCGTTTCGTCAAGTTAATGGAAAAGGGCTTAAGTGATAGTGCCATCATATTCGGCCCGGACGGAAGGCTCATGTATCCAATAATTGCCGTAGCGTCTTTCTCAAGTCTTGATACAACAGCTGAATGGAAAAAGGCCTTAAAATTGGAATTCACAGACAAAAACCCACAGCAGGCAATCGATTATTACGCGGAAATAGCTAAGCAAACCAATGATACCGATGATATTGCCCGGGCTTTGTTGGGGCAAATCAGGTGTCTGTTGAAAATGGATCAAAAACAGGCTGCTTTACGTTTTATTACTGGAGAGCTGACCCAAAAAAGATACCGCTTCTCGAAAGATAGTTATGGCCGTTTGATAGTGCCCAATACATTATTGATGGCTCTCGACCTGATAGAAAGTCGAGATTCGACCGATTTCAACAACATGCTGGGTCGCTTGAAAGCCTGGGTTGAAAACTATAGCGAGCCTGTTTTATCATCCTCGCAACGGTTGTTTCTGATAGATAGCTTGATGAGGATTGACAATACCCTGGTGTTTCCGACATTTGAAGGAGAAAAACACCTGAACGAAGGAATGGATTTCGATCGGCTTTTTATTCGGAGTTCGGTACTTAGCAGCGTTATTCCAGGAAAATTGTATGGGATTTCATCACGCGACGTCAAAACAACAGGGCTGTATACTCACAATCGAATCAAGCAAGAAATACAATCCTTAATCAATTCAAGAGTATCTTTTCCAGAAGTGATAGTGCAGGTCTCTTTAAAAAACGCACCAAAGGAAAATGAATCATTTCTGAAACTGGATCTGGGTCGAGAGATGCCGGATTGGGAAGTGCGTCTTTTTTATAAAGGAAAAGATCCCTTGGCAACTTCGTCGGAAAAACGAATTGCCGTTTATTTCTGGATCGCGTTTCTGGTAATTGTTGGAATAGTTCTCCTGGTGCTGTTGATTACATACGTATTATTCAGGCAAGTGAAACTAAACCGTTTGAAGAACGACTTCGTGGCCACGGTTTCCCACGAACTAAAAACACCGCTGGCCGCCATTCGACTTTTCGTTGATACGTTGCTCGAAGGTCGTAGTCGCAATGAACAACAGACCCGGGAATATCTGGAGTTGATTTCCAAAGAAAACATACGACTGACCCATCTGATCGATAACTTTTTGAATTTTTCAAGAATGGAACGCAAGAAATACGTGTTACAGTTCGAAGAGACTGAGACGGAGGAGATCGTCAGACAAGCCCTGGAAAATATAAAAGACAGATATGAAACAAATGGTTGCATAACTGTTGAGGTAGCCGACGACCTCCCACCGGTTATGGTAGATAGAGACGCCATGATTTCTGTGATTCTCAATCTACTGGACAATGCGGTTAAATATTCTGGAGAACAGAAACAGATTATTGTGAGGCTTTTTACTGCGGGTTCCCATGTTGTCATCCAAATCGCAGATAACGGCCTTGGGATGATGCACCGTGATTCTAAAAAGATATTCGACCGATTTTATCGAGTAGAGCAACAGTTGTCTCGGCACACGGAAGGGTGTGGACTGGGGTTGAGTATTGTTAAATTTATTGTAAATGCTCATGACGGTCTGGTCGACGTGAAAAGCGAACTGGGAAAAGGCAGTGTGTTCACTGTCAGGCTGCCCTTACTATCCTTAATCCATCGCAGAGAATAAAACAATATGGCAGACGAATGTATTCTCATCATTGAAGATGATGCCTCTATGTTGAGGGGCCTGAAAGATAATTTTGAGTTTTCGGGCTACCGGGTTAAAACAGCTATTAATGGAGAAGAGGGGCTCAATGACTCATTGAGTCAAAAACCCGACCTGATAATTCTGGATCTGATGCTGCCTGGAGTGAATGGCTATGAAATATGCCAGGCAGTGCGTAAAGAAGGGCTGGAGATGCCAATTATAATGTTGACAGCCAAAAGCGAGGAGTCAGACATCGTGTTGGGCCTTAATCTGGGTGCTGATGATTACGTGACGAAGCCGTTCAGTATTAAGGAACTGCTGGCCAGAACCAGTAGTTTGCTGCGTCGCACTCGAAAAAACAAGCAGCTGAAGTTCACTTTCGGTGATTTTATTTTTGATCTTGAATTTCGAAAACTGTGGAGAAACGGCAAAGAAATTGAGCTGGCTCTCAAGGAATTTGACTTGCTGACATTCTTTTTGAAACACGCAAGCAGGGTCTTGACCAGGGATCAGATTCTAAATGCCGTCTGGGGCCTGGATAGCTTTGTAACTCCTCGGAGTGTTGATCGCTGCATTAACTCTTTGAGAAAGAAAATCGAGAAGAAGTCGCCCCCACAAAAGTTTATCAAGACCATTCATAAGATTGGCTACCGCTTTGAACCAGAAGAGAAAGATTAAATCTAGTGAGAACATCATCAAAAAAATGCCCCTCGTCTTCAGCGGATCTGCGAGGGTATTCCAAACGGTTTTTTAAACGGTTTCTATTTAGCGAATTTCTGGGTATATTCGCGCATCCCATCTGTAATGAATTTTGACCGGTCTCTTTCCCCGATTTTCCCCCTGGTCGGTCATCAACTGCCTGAAATTCCTTCAAACAGGTTCCGACCATCAACCAAAGCTCTGATTTTTGCGTCAGCAATGGAACGTTTCAGCATCCAAAAACCACAATCCGGGTGAATGTATGTCACCCGTCCTGAGCCCAGTGTTTTTTCTGCTTGTTCGATATGCCGGGCAATTTCATCAGCGGTCTCAACCACATTCGATTTGATATCAATAACCCCCAGGCCTAAACCGATCTCGCCTTTCAACTCCTTAAATACTTCCAACTCTTCCAACGGGCGATTTCGGGTTTCCATCACGATATGATCCACATGCAGGCTGTTCAGGTAATCCATGAGCCGGTCCCAACTCCCTGACTGAATTCGTTGGCCACCATAATTTCCAAAACAGAGGTGGACCGCTGAAATTCCTTTTATCTGATCCAGTACCAGGTTGATCGCCTGAGCGGCCCAGGGCCATTCCTCTGGATTTCCAGGCAGATTGGCTTCATCAACCTGGATAACAGGCGCATTGAGATGTGCAACTTGTTTTGCCAGAGTTTCTGCTATGGCCAGACACAATGCCGCCGGGTCCCGGTAGTGGTTATCAATCAAGGTTTTTGCCAGCATATGCGGCCCAGTGAGGGTGAATTTCAGTGGTTTGTTCGCTAATGCAAGTGCACGTTCACAGGCAGCGGGTAAGTCCAGAGTACCCTGTGAAATGGGGCCATTCACAATACCGGGGGGCATCTTTCGAAAATTCATGCCCTGTTCCTGGCGATATGTTAGTTTTTCGTCGAATGTAATATCTGTGCGGATACCTTCCATTGGCAGAACAAAATACTCAATCATTCCGTTTGTTTCCGGATGGTTGATGTCGAAACGATACATCTCTCCATCACAGACCACGTCTAAACCGGCGATCTCTTGTGTGCTCAGTACCACGCGTGTGGCATCTATCAGTGCTTGTTCTGAAGGAGAATTGATCAGCCATTCTGGAACGGGATATGAACCAACGACGGTGGTTTTTATGCGAGGGTTACTCATTTTGAAATCTCCTATTCATTTGATTTTGGTTTTTTCCACGGAATTTGGATAGCCAGGTTATTAGTATACCTACTATTCCAACTAGCTTCTACCTGAAAACATGGAAAAATCAATATTGATGCGCACTTTTGCTGTGTTCAAAGGGTCGCAAGAGACAAAAACTGGATGAGCTACTTTATTTACATGATGACTCGGGAGTGAAAAAAGAATTCTGTTTTGGCAATTGGCAAAGTCTTGGTCTCACTCTATACTTATGTCCTGGGCAATTGTTGAACCCGCATCCCAACGAATTTTATTGCAAACCGCCTATGCTGTTAAAAGAACTGAGTACTTATAAAACCGGTGGCACCTGTGATCAATTAATCGAACCGCATTCCGCTGAGGAACTGGCGGATGCGATGGCGCAGGTTCAGAGGAATCAGACGAGCTATTTTCTGCTTGGCGCTGGCAGTAACTCGTTGATTATGGATGATCACTGGCCGGGTGCGGTGATCAGTTTCTCTAACATGAATCACATCCGTATTGAACAAACGAGAGTTTTCGCTGAAGCGGGTCTTGATAATTCGCAGTTTGCAGAAGCTTGTTATGAGGCGTCATTGGCTGGGGCAGGCTGGATGTATTATATGCCGGGACAGTTGGGCGCAACCGTACGCATGAATGCACGGTGTTATGGGGGTGAAATCAGCGGGATTGTAGATGCCGTGACAGTGGTGACTGAAAACGGCGAGATCAAAACCTATTCAGGAAAAGAGGTCTTTTTCGGTTATAAAGATACACTGTTTATGTCGAAGCCTGAAATTGTAGCGATGGTCGAATTCAACCTGGCAAAAGGGGATCAGGAGCAAATCAGACAACTGATGGATTCCTGCAAGACTGATCGGGAGGCTAAGCATCAATTTTTGTATCCCTCCTGCGGCTGTGTCTTTAAGAACAACTACGATGTGGGCATTCCCAGTGGTTTACTGCTGGAGCATGCTAAGGTCAGGCAGTTCAGCGTCGGGCCGGTGGAGGTCAGCCCGTATCATGCTAATTTTGTGTTTAACAAAGGCGCTACCGCCATTCAAATACTGGATGTCACTTTGCAGATGAGAGAGGTTGTCTACCGGAAGTATGGTGTCTGGCTGGAATATGAAATGGAGGTCCTGGGCCTCATACCGGATGATTTGAAAAAGCGGTTTCAGGAAGAACGGCCCCAGAATTTCAAGCAGGCAGATCTTGCTCTCTTAAGAAACACGCTTGATTGAGAAATTTAAACAGCCAGATCGCAATTGTTGATCACCAGACGGCCGTCCATAAACAAAGCAGCGACGCGTTTTCCGACCACCCGGAAGTCCTCGAAGGGGTCTCCATCAACAACAGCCAGGTCTGCCGTTTTTCCGGTCTGAATCGTGCCGAACGCCCCTTCCATCCCCATTGAACATGCGCTGTTGGTGGTCGCAATTTTAAGCGCATCTGTCCCTGTGAACCGCTTTCCGTTAGGATCACTGTTTAGATACAGCTCAAATAGAGCCAGCTCGAGTCCCATCATGGCAGGTGTGCATGGTGGAACGCCACCATCATTGGCCAGCGCCATTCGTGCCCCGGCCTGAAAGAGTCTTCTGAAGTTTTCAGCGCCGGTAGTGGCCACGCAAGCATAATTCTTGATCATCTTGGTCAGATCCTTGATGCCCAGCAGTTTGAACCTGTTGTCGACAAATTTATCGTATGACCCTGTTACACTTTCTCTTAATTCAGGGATGTAGTACTCCTCTGCCATATCAGCGAAACTGTATGTACCGTCTCTGTATTGCGAGAGCTGATTCAGACTCGGATGATTTTCCCACTCATCCCCCCTTATTTTCCAGGACATGTCATACCCAACGGAGAGGGTTGGCTCCACAATGCAGCCATTTTCGATAAAAGCGGTAATATCCTCATCGGTTAATTCACCATCCCGCGCCATGTGTGCAAAAGAGGATATGTGATGCTTGATGCCACGACGGAGACTTTCGACCGACACCTGGTGCATGGTGGACTGTAGCCCGCGCATACGCGCCTGATCAGTCAGGGCGCCAAATTGCTCAGCGGTCATAATGTCCAGATCAGGCTCAAAGGTGTTCATATTCGTACGCTGCTCTGTGATCTTGATCGCTTCGGCACCTCTTTCGTCGATGGCCCGGTCGACGGCATCTCTGACGACTTTTTCATCCGCATCTTTGGGAAAGACAAGGATGCCGGATTCCTGGTCTTCAAAATCCTTAAGCGGGATGCCCGCTGCTGTCCGAATCATCCGCATCCCCAGACCGGGTTTCTGGGACATATAACCATTTGGTTGCACAACCACTACAGACTGCTGGATACGGGGCCCGCTGATATCTCCTTTATTGATGCTATCCTTAAAAGTCCGGCTGACCAGCAGGTCATCAGTGTATGCATCCCTGATATTGGTGATACCATGAGCCAGGCACTCGTTCATATTTTTTTCGAGCTGTTCCTGCTTATGTCTCTTCGCCAGTTTGATATCTTTCAGCCCCATTAACAGCGTGGGAGTCATCATCTGCACGTGGCAATGGGTATTAAAAAGTCCGGGCAAAACCGTTTTTCCCTGCAGATCGATGGTAAAGTCGGGTTTTACGTCCGAAGTTTCACTGTTGAGGCCCGGCATGGCCGCAATCTTCCCCTCTTTGATCAACACGCTGACCCCTGGATCAAAAAAACAGCCGTTTTCCACATCAACAAATTTCGCATTTGTCAGCTCGATCACGGCATCGGGATCGGGTTTGAAATCATGAACGAATTTTGTTTCGAAAGTGTCAGCCATCTGATGCTCCCTGATCTATTATAATATGGTGTGAAGTTGCCCTATTGTGCAGCTGGCGTTGCATGCCTTATTTCTCAGGGCTCTTTTAGGGATCGTTTATAAATAACTTCAGAGGGATCGTTAATAAATAAGTCCACATAATCAGTTTACATAGGGATCGTTATTAAACAACTTCACATAATCTATTTACAAAAGTCCTAAAAGCTGGACATTTTGCAAATAGAATGTGAGTTAATTTATTAGCCGACCCTGAAGTCCCAAAAACCGGACATTTTGCAAACTGAATGTGACATAATTTATTAGCCGATCCGTACATAATCTATTCGCATAGGGATCGTTATTCAATAACTTCACATAATCTGTTTGCAAAAGTCCTAAAGGCTGGACATTTTGCAAACAGAATGTGACCTAATTTAAGAGCCGATCCTTAACAAGGCCACCATATGATATCAGGCGATTATTGGCAATTCTATTCTGATGCCCCCTAGCGCCTATCGACTGCATGGGGTTCACTTAAGACTGCCGCCTTTTTGACCGCAGCATACGCTTGATTAAATGGCGGCCGGTTGACATATCTTCCGGTGCCTTCGACTGCCTTTAGCTCCCCATTATCCCAGACCACACGACCCCGGCTCAGGGTATAGGTCGGGATTCCCTGTACTGTTCGGCCTTCGAAGATATTGAAATCCACGTTTTGGTGGTGTGTTTTAGCAGAAATGGTGCGTTTACCTTCCGGATTCCAGACGACGATATCTGCATCGGCGCCTTCCTGAATGGCTCCCTTTTGAGGGTAAATGTTGAAAATTTTGGCTGCATTGGTGGAGGTGACTGCCACGAATTCGTTCATGGTCAGGCGACCAGTATTGACGCCTGAGTCCCAGAGAATCGCCATGCGGTCTTCAATACCGGCTGTTCCGTTCGGGATCTTACTGAAATCGTCCTTGCCGGCTGCTTTTTGGTCGGCACAGAAACAGCAATGATCGGTGGCTGTTGTTTGGAGGTTCCCCGATTGCAGACCTTTCCAGAGTTTCTCCTGATGACCCTTAGGTCGGAAAGGGGGACTCATGACATGTGCTGCGGCTGATTCCCAGTCTTTGTTCAAATACACACTATCATCAATTTCCAGGTGTCCAGCCAGTGCTTCGCCATAAACCCGTTGGCCTTCATTGCGAGCACGGGTAATTGCTTCCAGGGATTCATTGCAAGAGACATGTACCACATAAATGGGAACCTTCAACGTCTGGGCAATTCTTATGGCCCGGTTTGCGGCTTCACCTTCCACTTCAGGGGGTCTGGAGAGGGGGTGCCCTTCCGGACCAAAAATTCCCTTCCGTTTCATCTCTTCCTGTAAAAAGTAGACCAGTTCTCCATTTTCAGCATGAACTGTGGGAATGGCTCCTAGCTCCAGGCATCGGCTGAAACTCTGGACTAGTGTCTCATCAGGAGCCATGATGGCATTTTTATAGGCCATAAAATGCTTAAAACTGTTCACACCATAATCTTTAACCAGAATCCCCATGTCTTCATAAACACTTTCATCCCACCAGGTGACAGCCACATGGAATGAGTAATCTGTAGCCGCTTTTTCAGCCCAGCCCCGCCATTTTTTATATGCGCTGAGCAGGTTTTCCTGTGGGCCGGGAATGACAAAATCAATAATCATCGTGGTCCCACCAGCGGCCCCTGCGGCGGTCCCGGTATAAAATGATTCGCTAGCCACAGTACCCATAAATGGTAGTTCCATATGGGTATGGGGGTCAATTCCGCCCGGCATGACATATTGGCCCTCTGCATCTATGATCCGGGTATTTTCAGAGGCATTGAGCTGTTCCCCAATTTTTACAATCACATCATTTTCACATAAAATATCCGATCGAAAAGTCCGTTCGGCAGTAACAATTGTTCCATTCTTGATTAAGACTGACATGAGTAACTCCTGTTTTGATGATGGAATATGGGTACAATCTTATATTTTAAAAGCTGTAAAAATCGGCGTCAAGAAGTTTTCTTTTTTATTCAGTCCTGTACATATTTTTTTACTCTTATTTCACTTACCCGCATTAAAATGGTCTGCTTATGTTTTCAGACTTTTTAAGATGTTTTCAATTGCAGATTCGTTCAGGGAGGAAATATGAATGAGAAGAGGCGCAGTCTGGCACTTATCACAGGCGCATCCAGTGGATTGGGAGCGGTAGTATTTCCCCCTTTAGGGATCGTTAAAAGATAACCTCACTTAATCTGTCTGCAAAAGTCCCAAAAACCGGACATTTTACAAACAGAATGTGATGTAATCTTTTAGCCGACCCTGAAGTACCCAAAACATTGG
>PJEL010002401.1_pt1 | contig 17266 bp, 16 predicted proteins | sample 1853271 | NCBI WGS metagenome assembly PJEL01 (sample SAMN08108733, study PRJNA415343) | Invertebrate metagenome, whole genome shotgun sequencing project. | host: Globobulimina | place: Sweden: Gullmar Fjord | collected 2015-08
CGATATCACGTAGAACGATACAATAATATTATTTGCAAGATTATCAATATATATTTTGCAATTGCAATATAGCTTTCGAGGGATATCGATACGTTAACAAAATTCGAAAATTCAAATTTTGGTTCAAATTATAGTGGAAACCATTTGCTGTCTCATGAAAGCTTTCATGGCTCAAGCCTAGGCTCAGATCTGATTTTCAGAAATCATGATGCTTAGTCATCACACAATCACTGTGTTTGGGAGTCCTATTGTATTTCTTCCTATCATCGCCTCTTTGAAGCAGTTCCATACGGATTCTCACTGCTAAATCCATGGGGCCCCCTTTGCCTCTTGTAATTTGCAGCTCGCCCTGTTGCTGCTGCTTTTCTAGTGTGTGCAGCCCTCGACTCGATATTGATATTGATTCTTGGAGGATTGGCAAAGCCAAATGACTTGGCAATCGATTTCAAATCTAGAGAGTGAATATTGAATGCGTCCTTCAGAGAATGAGAATTGTAGGCCAACAGGTATCCCCTCATTGCATCCTTGCCCGCTTGATGGAGGTAATAATTCTTGTCCACCAATTTTTCTAACTGAGATTGCACGTTTGCCAATTTATTCGGAGGAAAGTCATACTCATTCAATGGAATTTTGGCAGCCTTTAGATACTTTAGAAATCCAAGCTCCTCAGGGAGGAGCATAAGGAGAGCTCTTCCTTTTCCATCTTTACCTCGTGCAGTCCTTCCAACTCTATGGATATACTCCTTTGGATCATCTGGAGGATCAAATTGAATGATCCAATCCACCGCTGGGATGTCCAAACCCCTTGCCGCAACGTCTGTACAGAGCAAGATTCCTTTCTCAGCTTGACAAAACTCAAAAAATGTGGTAGTTCTGGTTCCTTGCTTCTGCTTTCCATGAATAGCCTTAACAGGCATATCAATGTAATTTAACAAATCACAGTGATATTTGACAGAGGTACAGGAGGAAAAAAATACCATGACCTTTTTGTTGAGATTCTTTTTGAGAAACGTAAAAAGCAGGAGGAATCTCTTATCTGCAGGAACAACGCAATATCCCTGTTCAAGTCCCTCACGGGTAGAATCATCCTCTTTATCATGTACTCCTACATATATTGGCTTTGTTTTGAAAGAGATACGAGCCAAATCTTCAACCTTGGTTGTTTGAGTGGCAGAGAAGAGCATGGTTTGTCTATCCTTTGGCAAGAGATGAATAATCTTCCTCATCTCCTCTTCGAAACCAATTTCTAATATTCTGTCCGCTTCATCGATGACCAGACATTGCATATTTCTATAAATAAATCCTTTGGTATTCTGCAGATGATCTAGCAGTCGTCCTGGTGTGGCAACCAAAATATTGACTCCCTTGACCAACTTCTCAGCTTCGCTCCTCCGATTTGCACCGCCAATGACAAGTCCATGCGTCTGCGTATGATGTTGCATGACTTCACGAACAACATTATAAATCTGAAGTGCGAGTTCGCGGGTTGGGGAAATGATCAAAGCCCCTGTTCCATTGCGTGGCATGAATTTGGCCCTGTGCAACATTTCAATACATGGCACCAAAAATGCCAGCGTTTTCCCAGAGCCAGTCTTGGCAGCCCCGAGAAGATCTTTTCCTAGCAGCAGGTGTGGAATAGTTCGCGCCTGAACCTCCGTCATTTGGGAAAAGCCCATTTCGGCGATAGCCTGTTGTGTCTGGGTAGTAAGGTCCAACTGGGAGAATGATTGCTCAGACATGATTCCTGATACCTGATGATTACTAACTTGATCATTTTGCATCTTATCCTCATCTGGTGCTGCAAAAGGGCAAAAACAACAAAGATTGAGCAACCGGCATGTGCGTCATGCATGGAAGGATCCCCTGCACCTCTCATGCCCAAGGCAATGTACCACATTTGAATGAAATCATATAAACATACATTCTGAGGAGGATACCTTCTTCTTCTTCTTCGTCTTGGTAATATCCTTGTCTTTACCCATGTTTCCAACTGACTGGAGACGTTGTACAAGGACGAATATCTCGACAGGAATGAAATATACGTAGTTGTGAAATATATAGTTTGATAATGATAGCATACACTAGATGCCTGACCTTTGTATATGACTGTAATGGGAAGGACATTAGAGTGTTTCTGTCTTGAATCTGAGAGATGGCCATCTCCCCATTTTCTTGGAAAAAGATACAGGGTCGTGTCAGGTATCAAAGATACAAGGAGACGATTACTTAAACAAGGTACTGCAGTGTAATTCTTAGATTGATTTGTCTATCACGAATACCAGTGAATACTAATGATGGTGAGCAGTGTAGTCAGCAAGCAAAGTCTTGCTCGTCGTTCTTTTGTCTCTGCCAACAGATCGAAGCGTGTGGCTGCTCAGGTACGTATATTTCAACCTTGAAAATATAGTTCAAGCACAACGTACGATGTCATGCTGAAGCTTGGATCGAGAGGCAGCTTTTGATGCATGAACGGTCTTCGTTCGGACTGATTTACGGGGCGTATGCGTTTTTGATGCGATATATACATCCATATAGAGAAAATCAACCTCCCTCGTGGTCAAAGCTGTTGCTAATCAGCCATATGGACGTGTGTGGAACTTCAGTGCAGGACCTGCGTGCCTGCCCGTTGATGTCTTGGAGAGGGCTCAAGATGAGCTTCTCAACTGGGGAGGCAGTGGTGTGTCAGTGATGGAAATGTCTCACAGAGGGAAGGAATTCCAGTCCATTATTGCAAAGACGGAAAGCGATCTCAGGACGCTGCTGAATGTCCCGGATAACTACAGGGTTCTCTTCTCCCAGGGTGGGGCCTCAACCCAGTTCTCTGCCATCCCATTGAATCTGACATCATCTCAGAATGACGTCGCAGATCATCTCGTTACTGGATCCTGGTCCAAAAAGGCTGTTGCTGAAGCCAAGCGGTATGCACAGGTTAACGTGGTTGCCACAGGTGATAACGCATCGATTCCTCCTGCTGGCACTTGGAACCTGTCTAATGAAGCTAGATATGTTCACTATTGTGATAACGAGACAATCCAAGGTGTCGAATTCCAGGTACCACCTGCTGTCGGTGATAAAATTTTGGTCGCAGATATGTCATCAAACTTTTGTAGCAAGCCACTGGATGTGAGCAAATTTGGCATCATCTATGCTGGTGCACAGAAGAATATTGGGCCAGCTGGAGTGACCATTGTGATTGTTAGAGAGGATTTGATTGGTCATGCTAGGGATATCACTCCCACAATGCTGGATTACAAGACGCTGGCGGATGATAACTCCTTGTACAACACCCCTCCATGTTGGTCCATTTACATGTGCGGCTTGGTATTTGAAAAGATGCTGGAGGATGGCGGTCTCAGCGCAGTGTACAAGCACAACAAATCCAAGGCAGGAATATTATACGATATTATCGACCAGTCTAATGGATTCTACAGCTGCCCAACTGAGCACTCTGTCAGATCTCTCATGAATGTTCCCTTCACCATTCCAAAGTCTGCCGACCTGGAGAAACTTTTCATTGAGGAGGCTTCAAAGAAAGGAATGGTCCAGCTCAAGGGACACAGAAGTGTCGGAGGAATGCGAGCGTCCATTTACAACTCGATGCCTCACGATGGCGTCGTTGCCCTGACAGAGTTCATGTTGGAGTTTGCAGAAAAGCATGCCTGAGTATGTTTGACCTTGTCAGTGAATAGTAATCAATCAAATATGTACAAAGTCATGCGTTATTAAAAATCTAGTTCGGCAAACCACGTCGAGTAATACTGGCATTTCTCTGGGGATATTGCTCCGCCTTCATGACACTCTGTGAACACAGGGCACATGCCACATGGAACAGAGGTCAGAGGAGTCGAGGATGTCACCGGCATGGTCGACTTTCTATATTTTTCTACATATACACCACCTTCGGGAGTTACGATTTTTTCTAGGATAACGTCGTAACACAACGTCTTCAAAATGCTTGCAACATCCTCATGCTGGAGTGGTTGGCTGCTAACTCCAGAGTGCTGAATGAACTCTGAGACCGACTCCAACTTCACCGGTCCACTTCTCTCCACGAAACTCGATACTACAGTTCTAATTGTCTCAATAAACTCCTTATCCGGTTGCTGATCGCTGCCGTACCATGGTCCACCTGTAATTTCCTTTGCGGGTTCTAGAGAACTGAGCATATACACCTTTCTGCTGGCATTCTGTATACTCTTGATGGCTTTCACCAACCCACGCTCCTCTAAAAGCTTTAGTATTTTTGTGATGCGTCCTTGAGGTAGGTTTGTCCTCTGCTTCATGTCCCTGGTCCAGATACCAATGTTGCCAGCTTGGCTAATGACTTGGTAGACCAACATGTCTTCAGCATGCAACCCCCTGACTTTAACAGCCTCTTCTTTCGCAAATCCACGATATCTAGGATTGTCAAAGTCATCTCCAACCAATTGTATTCGCGACGTGCTCAAGAGGGCGTTGAAAGCCCGAGCACGTTGCTCTGCTGTAATGTGGGGCAACTCCTTCGCCACATCAGCATCTGTGACAGATTCATGTTTTAATATGACGTTCAATATTGCTTCATCACTTTGGTTCATCCTGGTGGGTTGTTTTGTGACTATTATACTCACTAGATCAAAACAAAGGCATGCTGCATGTCAACTTCATGTGCTCACTCGTGTTCACGGAACAAACAATATCGAGTAAACAATGACCTCTTTCTTGAACAAGTGTGATTGTTTTTGTATTGTAGGCATGCATATACAATGTACTAGTATTTGGAAATATCTTCAACATTCAAACAAACCTAGAGAAACCTCTTTTCTACAGTAGTCATTTTTGGGGATGGTAACACACAGTTGAGAAGCATGAACCTAGTGTCAGGATATGTATGCATGAATCTACATCACACTGATGAGTGTGATCAGAGTCTGCTGTCTGTTGTGTCGTACATGTACATGTACGCTTGGCCAGGTTTGGTGACCACTTACTAAGTGGTCAGGTACGTGTGGCCATGCATCGCGCTACCTGTATATGATGGTCCTGTGCGTTCACATGGATTTGTCATTTCATATTTCATTTTTACTTTCTATTACTATGTCTCTACTATAGGCAATATATCTGTTGAAATGGGCGAAGAAAATAAGGAGGAGAGACGTTTCCACTCTGCCAAGACAATGCGTCTTGGCAAGGGAGTTTTGGTGTCTTTCAAGGACCTCACATACACTGTACAGGACCATAGAAATAAAAAGAATAAAATCAACCTTCTTGATGGAGTCAGCGGGTACTGCCGACCAAAGGAAATGATGGCATTGATGGGTCCGTCTGGATGTGGGAAGACAACACTCTTGGATATTCTTGCAGGCAGGAAAACCACAGGTGATATACAAGGAGACGTCCGTTTTGGTGGAATCAAGCCAACGATGATGTTTTTAAGACGTTACACTGGGTATGTGGAGCAGTTTGATACGTTGGTGCCAATTTTGACGGTACAGGAAATGTTCCTGTACACGTCTCTCCTCAAGTTGGAAAGGACTGTGCCAATGGATGAAAAGAAAGCGGCTGTGGAGCGAGTAATCGATGTGCTTGGTTTAGAAACATGTCGTAACGTGCTTATCGGTAGTAACATGGCCAGGGGAATCTCTGGAGGTCAGGCGAAAAGGGTGAATGTTGGGATTGCTCTGGTGAGTAATCCAAGAGTTTTGTTTCTTGACGAGCCCACAACCGGCTTGGACTCGTTCACAAGCAATGAAGTTATCTCTGTGATGAAAAATTTAGCTTCAAATGGAATAACTGTTTGTGCTACGATACATTCGCCATCCCCGTATGCCTTTTCAATGTTTGATACTCTGCTGTTGATGCTCAAGGGACAAACCATCTACTTTGGCAAGAATGCCGATGTCATTCCCTATCTGCAAAAGGCTTCTTCTACCTTTTCAGGAGAATTAGGGAATTTACATGTTGCCAGTGAAGCTGAATGGATCACAGATACGATCATGAACGCTGATAGGGAAGGATATGCAGAGGATATGACAGATTTCTACAAGCACTCGGGTGCCAAGGCAGAAACAATGAAAGAACTCGAGTCACAGTTGAGTGAGACGAGACAACTGCCTGACGAATTCAATAAAATGCTAGCTGTGAGAAAAGCAACAACGACACCTTCTTGGTTTGGTTTGCTTGTTCTCATGAGATACAGAATGCTGAAGAATTATTGTACTGGAGTCTTCTATGCGAGTCATGCAGCACCATGGATTATTCAGACTCTGATAATATTCTCTACTTTTTGGATGGTGGCAGATAATTTGACCGACGCAACAGTCGCAAATGTATCAGGTATGATCGCATAGCAAATAAGTATCCTTCTTACAGGATAGATTACATACGTTGTATGACTCTCATTCTAATACTATAATGTTGTAGGGATTCTCTTCTTCTGGACAGTGACTCCTGCTTTTGGTGCAGCGTCATACATTCCAAGTATAATGATGTCTAGGCCGTTATTCTTTCGTGAACGGAATGATGGGCTGTATCGAACCATCACATTCCTGTGCTACCTGACACTTGAGGAGCTCTTCATTGCCATACCTGTGACCCTACTGATTAATACAATAATGTGGTTTGGGCTCAAGCTAGCAGGCAGCTTTATGCTCTGGTGGGTCTCATTCTTTATTACATATATTGCTGGAATCATGGTTTCCTATGCTATTTGTTCGATATCACCATCGATAGATGTTGCTAATGCGGCAGTGCCTATTTTTGGTGTGATATGTCTCTTCTTTTCTGGATTTTTGATACTTATTTCCTCAGTAGGCTGGTGGTGGAGATGGCTTGTGTATGCGTGCCCAACATTTTGGAGTTTTGGAGCTCAAATGAATAACTTTTTCTCAGGAGATCGCAATATTCCATACCTGGAGTCGCCATCTGTGACGTCGCATTATGGTTTTGACTGGATGAGTGCCTGGGAGTTTGTGGCAATGCAAGTAATCTTTGTGGTACTGTTTTTTATCCTGGCATTGCTGGGTCTCACATACTATAAACCTATATCACGATAGTATTCTTTTGTAAAATTGATGCTGCCAAAGTTGTCTGATTGAGCATGTAGGGTATCATAGCCACTGTCTCCATTATCATGGGACATTTCCCCTCGTTGTAAGAAAGAAATGTAAGAAATCCCCATTTAAAAAAAAGAAAGAAATATACGCGACTAAAACAATACAACGTGGTGGATAGATTGATGAATCCGAAGAGTTGGGTTGTGTAGGGGTTCCTACGAGCACTTTGGAAAGCTTTGTCTGTCTCTATCCTTGCGACTTTATTTATTGCTCTAAACATTTATCATAGAAAAAAGACAAGTTTGTAAAATGTCTGAGTGGAACAAGGACAACTGGGAGGCTCCTGCAACGTTCTCTACTTGTTTCGAGGAAGGCCTGGCCTCACCCCACACTTCCATGGCGTTGGGTTTCCCCCTCGAGTCAGAACAGGTCAAATATAGCACATCAAAAGATGGAAAAAAATTGTCAAGACAGGAAAGTAATAGGATGGCTCAAAAGCGATTCAGAGAACGCAAGAAGGCAGAGATGGAGGAAGAACGTCGTAAATTTACATTGGCCAACGAGGAACTGCTTCGTCTGAAGGCAGAAAAAGATTCTCTATTGAAAAAGCATAGTGTTCTGGTGAAAATCTTGTGTTTGAGGGATGAGCAACTTCGTACCCTCTTAAATAAGCAGCGTATGTTGGAGATTGGCAGTGATTTTGAGCAGCATCAAGAAATGCTGCCAAAAGAGTGTACAAAAAGCGTGGATACGAACCTAGAGAGAGCGATAATGCAAGATTCTTTTGGTGCAAAGCTTGTGGATACTGAAGCGGGGCTACCGCACGAGGAGGGTATTGTGGCATATTGGCGGGAGTTTGTGGGTGACTTGGGCAACTTGCTGATTGAGTTTGATGAGGAAGGCGATTCCAATGTTAAAGAAAACATTTTGATCAAGATATCAGAAGAATTAGCTGAAAGCGAGAGAGTTTTGCGGCAGATTGCCTTGCTCAATCCTACGAATTTTCAGCTCTTGGTTCAGGCCACATTGGATGGTGGGAAATCTGCAACTACTGCTGACGATAAAGGTTTTTGGACTTTAGTCATTGCAAATATGCAACTAACAGAAAATCAGAGGGATCAGATCATTGCAATGAAGAACGTTTTCATCACAAGAATGAAAAAAATCATGGCTCATAGACAAGGCATTTTTAGGAAACTACGTCTTTTCCCTCCCAAAGATGGGCTAGGTGTAGCACGGTCTGTGATTCACGAAACTCTGAGGATCAAGCAGACCACTTTAGAATTAAAAGACAATATGCAAGATGAGCACTTGTGCACTGTTGTATTTTTTGGCTCCATCATTGAAACTGTCCTGTCTCCACTGCAAAAAGCTAGATGCATTGTCCAGTCGTATCCCTTTTTTCCTGACGTATATCAGATTGCATCCATTCTTGACGAGAGTCAAAAAGAGAGAAAATATCTTCCATCTCCCTGATATAGAGGAAAGAATACATGGTCAAAATTAGTAAAATGTCACCAAAGGTGAAGCGCTCACAGATCTGTAGATCTTAATCTAGACTTGCAGGAAATGCTTGTATACATGTATTTATTTATTTATATGCACTTTCACTCTACGTAGAGTATGTAAGGCAAAGGAATAATGAAGAGTGTATACACTAAAATTAGCTTCATCCGCATTATTTTAAATGCATCGCTGATTTAATCTTGGTCAGATTAAATCTTGGCACTGACAGTATTGCTCCTCTATGAGTCAGTTCTCTTGTGTATTCTCAACGCCTCTCGGTCCATCTGCAAGTGGAAAGATGTAATCAAAAGAACTATAGATCCACTCATAGTCTGCGATATCTCCCAGCATCCCTCAGCGTGGGTGCAGAGAACTTAAAAAATATGTGGGAGATGTATTCTATACAGTTAACCTGTACACACGCAGATCTACACTTGAGAAAAATATCAGCGGATTTAATTGGCGAAATCTCTCATTCGGTGCTTGATATCAGATAAAAGACCGATTCTTACGTTAATCTGCGAGTATTTGGTATTGTACGCCTTCACGTATCTTCATTACAGATACCCGATCGGGTACCAACTTGGTACTACAGGTAACGCAACGTATCATACCAGCAGGTATAGTATAGTAGTACAGTAATAATAATAATTAATATACATTTTTTGATACTTCATTACAATATATCAACGCTTTCATGTCGAATTATGACGGAAAAGCCCCATACCCATCAAGTTCCCACGGACTCGTGTGTAGCTCAACCAAGGATTGTAGCCTCGTCCTCTGGGTCGGAGTTGGTCGCAAAACAATCTAGTGGATTGGAGTATGTTATTGAAAACAAAAAACCGAGTTCAGGTTCGGCTGAAGGTATGAGTGGAGGGATTTTGAGCAGATATCCTACACACCGTGATATCGTGACCCCAGGACAGAAATCAATCGATGCTTTGGACCACGTCCCTGAGGACTATCCACCTCTAGGAAATGTAGATGATGCAATATTGGGGCTTCAAGTGGAAACTGACCTGCTCCTAGATGCCAACCAGAATTGGACCGCAGTCGACGACGGGAGAAACTTGCAGGTGGATTTTGGTCTTGGGTCTTCTCAACCAATTGATTCCACCTTGAGGCATCTAGAGATACCAGAACCAACCAATGATACCGTGTTGAATGGATTAGAATACAATAAAGCTAGCGGGATGACGGGGCCCTTGTCTAATTGTGACATGGATGAGAAGGTCCCGCAAAAGAGGCAAGCAAGGTACAGAGAAAAGAGGAAGAAGAAAGCGAAAGAGTCCGAGGAACGCCTTGAACAGCTCAAGCAACAGATAGAGGAGTTGCAAAAACAGAATCAGGACATCAATTTGAAAAACCAAAGTCTTTTGATGATGCATTCATATTTGGATGCCTCAGTACACCAAGTTGGGCTCAAACCTGAAAACGAGAAGGAGCAAAAGCATGATGATATCATCGATGGTATAAAGGAGAAGAATCAGAATGAAAAGAAACGTAGTAATTTTGGATCAGTGTTTGAAAGGTTGATGGGGCCATTTATGGATGTGGTGAAAGAACCAGGTATTTGTGTTTTAGAAAATCTGGCAACCTATGCTGTATCACATTGGGGAAAGGAGGCGAGGGCAAACACCCAGATAAAAATTCAGGACGAAATGAGTACATATCTGCGATATTATTTTAATGCTTCCAGCGATGAAGAGAGGAAAAAATATGAGCGAAAGATGCAAGTCTTCATTCAGACTAGGATAAAGCTTGCAAATTTTATGTTTGATCGGCATCCAGAGTTTGTCATGGCACGAGTATTAGATGGGTGGGTAGAAGAAGGTTTTAATCCACTTCTACTAGGTGAAGATAGGGTTGAGATTGAGCCATCCTGCATATCATGTCTGATATCTGACCTGGGTCTGTCCAAGTCCCAGATTGATGATACAACCCAAGCTTGGGTTCAATTTCTGTCCTCTTGGAATGACGAGATGAAAGTGCATAATGACCTTGTAGAGAATCTTGAACAGGGCACAGAATGGGGATCTCTATATGAGAATGGGATGCATTTCGGTGTCCATTCGTCCTTGAAAATGGGGAAGGCGCTGAATGAATTTAATGAGAGAAGTAAGCGCCGAGCGATGCTGATATTAAGGCTAAGCAACAAATTGTATACATTGCTCTCGCCTGTTCAAATTGCTCGTCTAGGTACGTTTTATCCAGCTCATACCCCCAATTGGGCGTGTGTGGCTAGTGTCATTGTCCGTGAGTACTCCTCACAAGGATCCTCACTATCAAGGATCACAAGTTCATGAGGACTGATTCTGTATGATATGGTACCTGAATATTGTAAGAAAAATGCTCCAAGCCAATGAAATGCATGGTTGGTTTCTGTGTTCTTCAGATGACAGATCAGCTATCTATACTACTACTATTTTGTTCAACAACATTTCCCATGAATTCCCCCATGGGGTATACACAGACGTCTATAGACTAGCTAGTAGTAGTCTCATATGAAAAAATATGAGCTCATTGTGGTTGACATTTCAAACATCCAAACAAAACACCATGTCCTGTGCTCGAGGTGGTACAAATCATTTACTTTAGTAAAATAATATCTATATTACAAACGAATAGATAGATCCCATTCTTCTGCAGTCGTAACCTTGTCATCATATCAAACAACCATGGTCGCGGATCAGTGTTCATCCTGGCTCGAGATGGCGGGTGCGCAGAATCCGAAGATGAAAGATCATACAAAATCTCTTGGTAACTTTTATGATAGAAAACTGTGGCATGAGCTCACTGAGCTGTTGGAGGAGAAGATGAGTGATCAGGAGTTTGTAGAGTTATGTCCCCTCGTGGACCTGTATACCAACTTTATCAAAGGCTTTGCAGATAAAATCAACCCATTAAAGTTAGCATTATTTGCTGTCGCAACCAGTAAGCAAATGCAAGACCCTCACGAAGGTTTGGCTTTTCTTCAAGAGGCTCTGGAAACTATTAAAGGTTTCATCGAACAGCAAGGTCGCTCTTCATCCGACCCTGCTGCCAATCAGGCTTGTTTGTACCTAGAAATGCAGATAGCACAATATCATCTGATTTTAGAAAATGTAGTCGAGTGCAAAGAGCTCATGACCAAAGGGTCGGAACAACTGGACTCTTTGACTGAAGTGAATCACAAAGTGGCAGCAGCAGTTCACTACGTGACCATGCAATACTACAAAGACAAGGCAGATTATGCGGCGTTTTATAGAGCAGCTCTTAAATATCTTGCGTATACTCCTCTTGAGAGCCTATCCAAAGAATTTGCAGAAGCTGTAGCAGTAGATGTGTCTCTGGCAGGCCTTCTGGGAGATGATGTGTATAATTTTGGAGAGCTCTTGGTGCATCCAGTGGTCATACAATTACATCAAAGCTCATCATATAAATGGTTATACGAGATGCTTGAATGTTTCCATCAAGGGGATATGAGTCAGTACGACCATCTTTGCTCAGCACATGCAAAGGTGCTCAATGGACAACCAGCCTTGGTTGCTCATGAGAGGAAGCTTAGAGAAAAAATCACAGTCATGTGCCTCATGTCATACGTCAGCTCTTTGCCTGCAGAGGAAAAGAGTGTTTGTTTGGGCGATATTGGGGATCGAACAAAATTGCCTGTTGAAAGTGTAGAGTTTTTGCTGATGAAGGCTCTCTCTCTGCACCTGATTGAAGGCATTATTGACCAGGTTAATGGTACTGTATCGATATCTTGGGTAGCTCCAAGGGTTTTGACTCTTCCTGAAATCGAGGACGTAAAAGCTAGAGTGGATGATTGGCTGCAGCGAGTGGAAAAGAAATCCTCAGAAATTTCAGTCCAGTCTGTAGGAATTGTTTCCTGATTATATTACATGTCTTGTAATCAACTGCTTAAGTTCCATCTGAAAATGATAGCTAAAACCTATTTCATCTAGATAATCATGTACATTGCCATATTTTTCGTTAATGTAGTCTAGAGTTTGTTCCAAGGCTTCTCTTGGTGCACTTGAGAAGAGACGAGTGTCAACTCCCTGGACAGAGTCCATTTTTTCTATACCACCAAGGGCGACCTCATCCAAATCATTACTTTTTGTGTAATCATCTAAAATGTCTGACCTGGGTATGTCGCAACAGGCCAACACCAAGGCTGACATCAGCCCCGTCCTATCCTTGCCAAGCCTGCAAAACATCAAAACAGGCTCTTTGCGTCTCTGTGCCTCCAAAATCGTAAACATGCACCTCTTTATTTCTTCCTTTGCAGTCTCTAGAATAATTTCGTACACAAGGGGCAAGCCCAGAGCATTCACCACAGGAAGCAGTATTTCTTTCGACCGATCTTCCATCCCAATCATTTTGAAGCCCAATGCTACAATGGTCTTTGCCAAGGGAAGTCTCCATAAAAGCTTGCGCACAAATCTCTTCTTTTCCAAGAGAGAGATCCGATGCATTTCACAAGGTGGAAGATCCAAATCCCCAGGCGGAATATGATCCGTCTCCCAATGGACCCCCTGTGACTTTGAGAAATTGTACGTCTTGATCACACCGTTGCTTAAAACAGTATGCCACCCTGTGTCCATAGCGTGCTCTTCTCCAGATCTTAGGTCCAGGAAATTCCGTATGTTGAAGTCTTTCCTCAGCTTTATAGAGTCTTCCTTTGTCGCATCCGATGGATTCCCAGACCGATATATTGTTCCTGGTAGAATCCCACTGGAAGTCTCTGAAAGGTCTCTGGCATTTTGAATTGCTTCAAACGTCTTGGAGAATGGCACGCGGGTGGATCCGCCCTGTGCATGGATAGATGCTACAATCTTTTTATGCAGCATTCTGATTCGAATGTTCATTCCCTTCAAGAGTGAGTGGCCGACAAGAGAGAGCTCAGTTTTGTGTTTTCAACGTTTGCCATAGGATCGGATCCTCTGGCTCGACTGGAATACTAGATCAAGATATATTTTTTGTATATATGAGTATAATATATAGGGGAATCACGCATCTGCTATTTATGTGGACAATATGAAACGAATCTTGGTATGAAGGAGTACACATGCAACCCTATGATTGCTAGGGTATATCCAACTTTATGATGTTATGAACATCATCACCAGATTGACACGATCAAGATGTGGCATCATCAGGCATGGTGGAACATCTCACGACATTCATGCATGTGTCATGATGAGTTTCAGAACATACATAGACAAAGGAATCAGGATGGTAACTTTGAGGAGTTCAGGACTCTGTCAATCAGGATTAGGGTTTTGTTATTCGGATATACGGATGCAAAGGCATTACATAGGATGGTATCAGTTGTAGAAGCATAGGAAAGCCCATTGTGATGGATACATAGAGACGAATTCTGGTATATGTAATCATTATAAATGTATACGTAAGGATATAATGGCGAAGAAACATCGGCCAAAGGGTGAAAAAAAGCGAGGACTCTCTGCACCGCATGCACATGCGAAGAAAAGAGCCTCGTCTGAAGAAGATGCTGTTGGAGGTACTCGTGGGATCAAGGATGTTAAAGATATGGATTTAGATGATTTGCTTGGCATCGAGGTATCCGATGGCCCGTCACCCGGTGACTTGTCTGAAGGTTCGTCCTCTTCAGAGGACGACCTGGAGCTCACTCGTGAGGACATGGAAAAGCTCAAAGAGACTGATCCAGAGTTTTATAGCTACTTGAAAAGTACTGATGAAGGTCTCTTGGATTTCAATGTCGATGAAGACGAGGACGAGGAAGAAAAAAAGGAAGAAGAGGAAGAAGAGGAGGAAGAAAATGACGAAGAACAGGAAGAAGAGGAACCAAAAGCTGCATCAGTTGTAATCACATCAGAGTCTTTGAAATCATGGTGTGCTGCAGCTCAAAAAACTGCATCTCTAGGTGCAGTGAAACAGATGACACGTCTTTATCGCATTGCATGTCATTATGGAGATGAGGAGGCTGGGGAAGAAAGTTTACAGCTGGCAAGCTCTGCAGTTTACAACAATATTCTGCTCTTTATGCTCGGAAAGGCAGATGATATCTTTAGAAAGGCTCTTGTGATTGATTCAGATGATGTCGATGTGACGAAACAACCGAGGTGGCCAAAATATGAATCTCTCATTCGCAGCTATTTGGGGAATACATTGCATTTGTTAGGTATGTTGCTTTTACTTGCATGGGAGTGGCTCCAGTCAAATCCCTGGGCTTTCTATTACAAATACTGGGGAGTCGTAGAGAGCCCAAATAGAATACTGTCCCATTGGTAACTTGTAATGTGGTATGAGTACTATATCATGCCATTGTTTTATGCTGGGATATACTAACAAAATATACATCCATTGTGTGTTCAGGTAAATTGACAGATCCCAAGATGCAAAGTTATATTCTTAAAAGAACGAGGCAGTCAGCTATTTTTTTCAGGGACTATGATAAAATTAGGCGGAAATTCATTGCCTTGGCAATGAAGATTTTCTCCTCTGCAGAGGACGAGCCTAGAGTTCAGGCCATCCTCTTTGTCCGTGCCTTGTCAATGAGCTTGCCTTCTCTCTGCCTCGATAGCTGTCTTAAGGCTGTGTATAAATCCTTTGTATCAGCTTCAAAGTTTTTTACTGCGGCATCTGCGCCCAGTATTCGGTTCATGGCGTCCTGTGCTGTTGAGATGTATGGCATTGATCTTGGAGCAACATATCAGCATGCATTTGTTGCCGTGAAGGATTTGGCGAGTCAAATGAGGCAAGCGTTGACAAGTAAGTCAAAAGAATCATATAAAGAAGTATATTGTTGGCAAACGATAAATTCACTCGAGTTATGGGTGACTGTGTTGGTTGCGTACCCAGAAGATTTAGAAGCCTTGTTTTTCCCAGTATCACAGCTGTTGATTGGGGCTTGCTCTCTGATCGGATCCCCTTCTTTCATACCACTGCGACTGAAATGCATTAGAATGATGAATGAGTTGGCATTATGCAGGCAATTGTACATCCCTGCTGCACCCCTTCTCCTGGAAATTCTACAGTGGAAAGATTTGGGCAGGAAACCCAAGCCTGTCGCAGCAAATTCTATCCCAGACATTAGTCTTCGTTTACGAGTTGGATCTTCAATTTTACGGGCTTCTGCGTTTCAAGAAGAAGTCGTAGACACTGTTTTTGAGTTGTTAAGCAGCCATCTGGGTACATGGGGATACCATCCTGCTTTTTTCGAAATAGGATATATCCCGCTTTTAAGGCTCAGAGCCTTTATCAAATCAAACAATAGAGATCGATTCAAAAGAGGGGCGAAACAAATTTGTCAGGCTATTGTGGAGACCCAAGAGATTATCAGCAGGGCACGCAACCAGGCCCAGTTTAGCCCCAAGGATAATGCTGCAATACAAGTGTTTTGCTCAGATTTGGAGGCGAAAGGACCTACTCCAATAATAAAACTCTCTACGAAACTTCAAGAACAAACGAAGCAACGGCTCAAGATGAAATCTATGGAAGATGCTTTTGTTGATGAGGAAAGTGACGAGGAGGAACCTAAAGTGCCAAGGAAAAAGCAAAAAGTTGCCCAGAGCATTGAACAGTCTACAGATGAAGAATCTGCAGAGGTAGAACAGAGCGATCATGAGGATGAAATAGGTGTATACCAACTCTCTGATGACGAATGATTCACAAATGAAACAAATATGTAATAATTATTCATCTTCTGAAGGTGAAGACTGAGCCGTTTCCGCTCCTAGCTGGTCCTGTTGTGACATTTCCTTCTCTTCCTCATCTAATAATGGTTGATAGTAATCTTTGTGAGCTAGCATGCATTCTCGTAAAGCAATTGTCTGCATGTATCAACGATTTGTCATTAATATACACAACGAGGCAGAAGACCAGTGTGTGAAAGTTTCCAAGTTCCTTTGACAAGACAAGTCTACCATACATGACGTCCTTCATACAGCCATATAATAATGTCAGATTATCACGTACCGCTTCCCTGCATGTTTCTGTAAAGTCTTTGTCTGCCTCACGTTCAGTATCAACGCATGTACTCCAAGCTTCAAATTGTTCCTTGCAACCTCCACCTTTCATAAAAATACAAAAACCGCACGTTTCTTCCTCCTCCTCCTCTTCTTCTTTGTTTTCTTCTACTTCTTGGTTTGTTACATCTTGAGAAGGGTGCTCAGACTGTGTTTCAGAAGAGTAATCTTCTTCTGTTTCTTTGGACATGGCTCGGTGTCCTCAAGTCTACCAGAATTCGGTCATAGGCGAGGGAAAATGAGTAATAAATAAATAATAAATACAAAATATGGAGAGCCCTGGGAGTATCTCCCTCGCTCTTTGACAAGATGGTCGAGTGTTGAGTGAATGCAGTTTGAATCCAATTCCATGTCCCTGATTTTGCTTTTACATTGGAAGAGCAGTTCATTGGCTGCTTTCCGTACATAGTATTCTCCCTTACATTCAATCAAGAACATAAATATCAGATAAAGATGATTGACCCTTGCTTCGACGCCCATTATTGTCACTAGGGGCTTTCTCATTTGTAGAGTTTTGCCGGCGCAATTGTTTAGGCACCTTTGCACTTTTAAGTTTTTTCAACAGCTGTGGCATTGGATCACTTCCTTTCTTTGTTATCTGGTACCATGCCTGGTCTAGCATAGGGGTACCGTAGTACTTTGATTCATTCTTGAATTGCCACAAGGTGCCTGTTTTCCACATAGCATCTGGCTTGGAAGCCAATTGCTCCAACATTTCCAGGCGATCTTTCT